>Ga0209016_1000108_pt1 | contig 122668 bp, 122 predicted proteins | sample EPASupsiteSAE305_FD_187265 | JGI IMG/M metagenome (GOLD analysis project Ga0209016, IMG submission 187265) | Bioremediated contaminated groundwater microbial communities from EPA Superfund site, New Mexico - SAE3-05 (SPAdes) (version 2) | ecosystem: Environmental > Aquatic > Deep subsurface >...
CGCAGATCGTCGGGGCTTTTCTGTTCTACCAGGTAGCCCGAAACTTTTTATAAGTAGCCCCCTCTGGAACATTAGCCAGATCGTCGGCCATGCCTGAAGCGTCACCCTTGTGCCAAACGTAATAAATAGAAAAAGGTTCTTTCTTGCGGCTGTTGAAATGCTGGTCAGCGGCAGAGATAGGAGGCGAAGCAACGGCATGCTTTACAGCGTCTGCCATGCGCGGCTCAGGAGGAAGCAGAGAAGGGCGATCAACGACAACAGGAGCGGAAGCAGACAACGGAGGCAGAAAGCCTGAAAGATCATTTGAACCTTGAACTGGTTCAGTAGCAGGGACAGGCGCAGAAGCAGCCACGGGGACGCTAGAAGCGTTTTTAAACGCTTGCGGAGCAAAGGGCTGAGGAATGTTGCCGGATGGATTTACAGACCTGTAACCAGCCTCGAAGGGGTCCATTCCGGTAGGTGCAGCAACAACAGTTTTTTTAGTCTCACTCTTCGACTTGATAGCAGCCAGAGCAGTTTTGAAGGTAAGACCAGCAAGGCCCAGCAGGACAACAGCAAACACCATCCAGTGAACAATAACGTTCTTGGGCTTAGAAACTTCATCACTGGTGAAACTGCGGTAAGCATTAAAGACCGCCTGAGACTTGCGAAGAGTTTTCGTAAAGAGATGCTTCCCACGGCGATCTTTGACATGGTAGCGAAAGGAACCGGCGATTGATTTAGAACGTGGTGCAGCTTCATAGATAAATTCGGGAAGGACGATCAGCGAGCGGCAAAGATCTATATGATCTTGACAGCCGAGAATGACATCGACGCCGAGGTGGCGATGATACTGGAAGAAGAAAAGAACGTCCTTATCTTTGAAGTCCCGAGGAAATAGGCGTTGTGCTTCGTCAATAAGGAGAATGACGTTTTTTACTCGTTTTATCTCCATGAGTTTTTCAAAGTTGGCAACGTTGAAAAACTGTTCGACGGTATATTTACCATCGACACCCTTTTCAGGGTCGCCGATCAACTGAGGCGAATCAAGGCGCAGGTGCGGAACCTTAAGACCGTCAATGTTTGAAATAACAAGTACATTATCTTTTAAGTGAAACTCTTTATAGAAATCATCGAAGGAGAAGAACTTTGACAAATAGTTGACCATATAAAACGACTTACCAGAGCCGGGAACGCCGGTAACTATGGAAATCATAAATCACCTATATTTTAACAAAGGGTATCATTTTCAATGTAACACGGAGAGCCAGAGCGCCAATGATTACAGAAAAAGCAGCAGGAACTTGAAACACATCTAGTAACCAGCCCATGAAGCCACTGAAAGACATAGCACCGTTAAGTGATTGAATGTCACCAGACTTCGAAGTAGAGAAATTAAAAACGATCTGCATTACATCATACATAACGTTATTAAGTATAATTGGTACAACTAAAATAAATAGAGCAGATAGCAAAGCCTTAAGAGCGAGCCAACCTATTATTTTGTCAGCAAATACTTTAGCAACAGCGGAACCTAAAAAAGAAATAATAGCGGACATACGTTACCCCCTGACAACGATCATAACGGCGTAAGCATGGGAGAGAATCAGAAGGACAGCGCCGCAACCAGCAAGAACGCTAGACCACCTACTAAAATCAACCGTAATATCTTGCCCCCAAAAATTGCCAAAATTAAAAACCGCTTGCTGGTCAGCCGTGGAGATCTGGAAGGACCTCACGACACCGAGCAACGGAGAATTATCAAAAAATGAAGTGAGCAGCTCAGGGATAGACTTGAGAAGAGGCATATCCAAAGAAGAGTCGTAACTATTAGTCGGAAGATTAGCTGTAGCGTTGTCAGCAGCTTCCTGTTCTGCTGCTTTCTCGGCTGCTTCAGCTTCTCGTTCAGCTTCAGCTTGAGCAGCGTCAGACTGGGCTTTATAAGCAGCAGCTTCGGCAGCTTTTAGCTCTTCAAGCTTCGCTAAATTCTCAGGAGTTGGATTAGCATTATAGATTGACTGCTGTGCAGCCATTGCATTAGAAGCTGCCGCCGCAGCCTGTCCAGCACTGTAAGCAGAGCCAGACGCCGCAACAGAAGAATGGGGAAGACCTGTAACAGAGTCAGGATTACCCTGCATTGCAGCATCTACTTCAGGTTGATACTGCGGCGCAACATTTCCATCAGGGCCATTTAATATAGAAGGCAACTCAGAATCAGGGCGCGGAGAATAAGAGGGAAAAGTAGGAGAAAGAGCAGTCGGGTTAGTAGAGAGCTTAAGACAACGGACATAATAATTAGGCAAATAATGCTCAGAATCTAAAACATCAAGCACTTCATACCAACTACCAGCACTGTAATAACTAGTAGACGATGGAAGAAGTAATGTCAAAGGCCCCTGTACAAGAGTTACAACTCTATTGCCGACAGACGGAACAGATATAACGTCACCAACTTCAGGGAGATCACGAACATTTAAAGCGCCATTAAGACTAGGAAATAGTCCTGGATTTGCATTAACAGCATCACGCAAAGCACCATAAGCCAACGCACCAGCAACAAGGACACCAGCAGCCGGACCAACCTTGCCAAGCATGTTGCGTTTAATTCCATAGTTGTCAGCGACACCATAGCTCTTGATATTGCCGCCAGTAGGACCAAGCAAATAAGTCAGCCCGCCTGAAATTATAGCTGGTGCAGCTATCTCAGCAGCAGTAGCGACAAGAACAGGAAGCAAGGCAAAAGCAGGAGAAGCAAAAGAGAGAAGGAGAACAAAAAAACAGGCTAGCTTTGTTATGCGGAGCATGAAAGACCCCTTAAAAAGAGTAGGGGCGGCAGATCGCCGCCCCTTTGTGGTGCTGGTGGTGATTAGTTGCCAAGCAGAGACTTAACGCGCTTAAAGCCCCAGATACCGGCCATGACGATCAGGACAGTACCGCCGATTGCATAATACGTAGCATCGGCACCGGTGATACCGCTTTGAATAGCGGTTTGTGTGGTGGCATCGATAGCGGCCAGAGCGGACGAAGCGGACAGAGCAACAACGGAAGCTACGACGAAGAGTTTTTGAAACATGGTAATTCTCCTTTTTGGATTAGCCCGAAGGCTTTTTTTATCGGCTGGACAGCAGAGACTTCAGGCGCCTAAAGCTCCAGACGCCAGCCAATACGACGGCAATAGTGCCGACAGCGAACCAGTAGAAATCAAGGTCTAGGGTAATGTTCATATTCCCTTGCTCCAGAGCATCCAGACTAGAAAGCCAGCAACGACACCGGTTAGGCCCATGAGGTAGTTATAGTTTTCGGCTGATATATACGGGACCAGATCAACGGGCATGGTCTTAGCTCCTGAACAGTCTAAACAGCAGAGTAGGGCCGATGGAGATACAGCCCATCATGAACACCAGGGTAAAGAAGTAATCAAAAACCGGATTGCCGGTTATGGTGAATACCGGGAAGGTCATTTAAGCGGCTTTCTTCACAGCCTCAGCAGCAACATGGGGCTGTATTTTGAATTCTCGAGAGCCGATGTTCATAGAGTTAAAATCGGACATAATCCATTCGATTTCGGAAACCGTGACAGTCACAACTGTCCCGGGAATGATGCGGTTTGCATCCGGAGTCGGATAGAAGTTGCGGACCAACATTGTTTTCCCGTTGGCTAAAATAGTGGCGTTCTGGTAGCCAGTTTTTTTGCTGATGTTAGAGCTGGCAAAGATGCCAGAAATCTTCATTTCTTCGATGATGACCGGTTTTTCGTTTGACATGATTTTTCCCTTTCTAGGTTTGAGTTGCTACGCCACAAGGCGCAGTTTGTAGGCTTCTTCCGGTATGGGTTTGGCTATCGCCTCGACCGGACGGAAAAGCGGGATGATTTTGCACTGAGCGGCAGCGGGGGCAGGGGTGGCAATATCAATGCCGTACTGCAAGAAGAACTCGCGGTAGCGGTAATATTGGGCCTTGCTATACATGGTCTTGATGTTTTCCCCGTTGCGCCATGCGGAGTAGATTAGTTTTTGGCGTCCGTTTAGATCGTTCATGTCGTCGTTCCTCAGTTCAACCGATGTCGGGAAGGTGATGTTGTCAATGCGTGATTTCCAAGCGGAGTAAAAGTCGAAGTTTTCCCAATCAATGCGTTTGCCATAAGTGTCGTCTAGATATTTGCCGCGCAGCACTACCTCGCAGCGCAGCAGGTCGTAGGCGTAGTTTCTCAATAGTTGCTCTTGTTCTCTGTCGATTCGGTGCGGGTTGAAGGGGTGCGCGTTAATTTCTTTAGCTTTGTTGTAAAATTTGACGGCGGAGCGTTTTGAATTTTGATTGAAATAGACGGTTGAGCCTCTGTTGGCGTTCGGTGATCCGTAGCGGCCGTGGGCAAATTGCTTGATTGCAAGCAGGTAGGAGTCAACGTCAGGAACAGAAAAGTTGTATGTTATGTCAACACGCCGAACGCTGTACTTTCCTTGTTCAAAGGCGCGGATGATTGCAATGTTGTTGAGGCGCTTGGCTATGTCGTAAATCCAGCGGGTGACGATCTGCCAATCATCCCGGCCGAAGAGGTTGTGACCTTGGAGCCACTTCGAGGGGTTGCCGTCGATCTTCAGACCTTGCGAAGAATTGCGAACATTTACGTTCTCAGAGAAAGAACCCTCGCCGTGTTTAAGCTGGTAGGACAGTTCTGTCATTTGCTCGATTTCGCCGTCTGGCTTGAAACGGCAAACAGAGCCGACCGGCAGGTCAATATAGAGGTCAGGAAAAAGTAGGGTTGCCCAGTCTATCATTGGGCACCACCTAAAGCAGAACGTTCACGGATGGCACAGCATGAAGCAGAAAGATTGAAGTATTTACGAGCTATTTTGAGAGCGTGGTGTGCATCACGTGCAGCACAAACGCAAAGGTACTGCTTATCCGTAAGACTGGAAAAAACGAGATACCGCTCTAGAGGTTGAGAGGTGGTTAGAGTCTCATAGATGAGACTACCGGACCGTATTACAAGGCCGGTCCGATGATTTTGATCTTGGCGGCTCACCAGAACACCCCTTGAAGAGGCATAGAAAACAGAGCTCGACGCAGAACGTCGGAAAGGGTGATTTTCCGCTCAGAGGTGGGCTGTAACGATGTTTGAATCTCAACAAGCCTGTTGTATTCATCATCTGACAGTGTTAGTAATATTTTTCTCTTTCGCATAATTCACCCATAAGCAACTTTACATAATATATCTTATGAGACAATGATATAGAGAAGCCATCTCAACGGAGGTGGCTTTTTTTATGTCTGCTGATGCTGCGAGTACCTCTGAATCAAAACTTGCCTCTGCTGTAATTCTCTGCGCTGTACGCGATTTCAAGTCATTCCCTGATTTGGAAACGTCAAGCTTCCTTCTTGGTAAAACACACATTTCCCGTTTTTGGTTTTCTGTTGCTGGCTTGAATCCTCTTTCACGTGTTGAGCTTGCTCGTTTGCGTCAGGAGGCTTTCTAATGGCCTCCATTATTCGCCGTAGTCTTTTTGGTGATACTGATCTTGAACAAACTGCTATTGATTTGCTCCGGCAGCATGAACCCGACGAAGGTTACTACCTTGCTAATTCTGGCGGTAAGGATTCCGGTGTACTTCGTCACCTCGTTATAAAATCCGGTGTAAAGTTTGATTCTCATTACAACTGGACAACTGTAGACCCTCCCGAACTTTTACAACACATTCGCACACACCATCCAGAAACGACGATTCATAAACCTGCACTTTCTATGTGGCAGCTTATACCCCTAAAGAAAATGCCGCCCACTCGATTGGTGCGTTATTGCTGTTCTGTTCTTAAAGAATGTGGCGGCTCTGGTCGTATTGTCCTTACTGGCGTTCGTGCTTCCGAATCTTTCAAACGATCGCAACGTAAACAGGTTGAATCTGTTTATAAAGGCACCTCTAAAGGTTTTGTACATCCCCTATTTTATTGGTCTGAGCAAGACATTTGGGAATACACACATCAGGAGCAAATTTCTTACTGTGACTTATACGATCAGGGATTTAAACGCCTTGGTTGTATCGGATGCCCTATGCAGGGCAAAGCTGGAATGGAAAGGGATTTCGAACGCTGGCCGAAACATAAAGATGCTTATATTCGTTCGTTCTCAAAGCTTATCGAGCAACGCCGTTTAACTGATAAACCTGCACTCCAGAATACAGCCCAAGAAATGTTTGATTGGTGGGTATCTGGTCGTTCCTTAAAACCATCCCTTAATTTCAATCTTTTTGAATCACCTGTTAAAAAAATCGATGAATCCGGCTTGCTTCATCAGGATGCTTTCTAATGGGTCGCCTCCGTTCCGGATATTGCAAGGTCTGTGGTTCTGTCACTTTTCACCTAGTCAACGGTGAGCATCTTTGTGTTGGCTGCTCTTCTTGGTCACAGTTGGGTGGCTCCGATGAATAAGCCCCCATGTAATAACATGGGGGCACAAATTACAACCCCGGTACAGATTCCGCGTGAAAACAGGGTCTTATTTGATTGGGTGTCTTTTACCCTCAAAAACCCTTGTCCCCAAAATGCCGCTCGCTTGATGCACTTGGATTTAGAAGCCTTCACCGAATTGGAATATGGCGGGATGGGATATAAAAAGTCTTTCCGTCTTGGCAATATCACCATTTTGACAGACGGCTCAGATGGCATGGGCTGCCATGTTTCAATGACTGGTCAGGGGTGCCGACAGTATGAAGCAATCGGTCATAAGGATTGGCGAGGTCTTTTCGCCTGCGTAAAAGTTACAGGCGGCAAATTTACCCGCTTGGATATAGCTTTTGACACGGTAGACGACAGTCTACCACTCAATAAAATTTGGGAGGCCGCTAAAGGTGGCCATATTCGATCTACGTTCGGACGTGCAAGAAAAGTTGAATCAATTAATTTACGTGCAGAATCATCCGATGCCGGCAGCTCTCTCTATTTTGGTTCCGCAACTTCAAGAGTCCAGTTCAGAGTTTACGATAAAGCCAAAGAGCAGGGGCTTGACGGGTCATGGGTTCGTTTTGAGCTTCAGCTTCGCAAAGAGCGTGCAGATTTAACCGCTGAACATTTCTTGTCTTGTGATGATGCGGGGATGATCGGCACCGGCATCATCAATAAATTCCTATCCTTCGTCAATCTCGATGATTCCAACAAAAGCCGCTGCTCCCTCAAGTCCTGGTGGTCTGCTTGGCTCCAACATACTGAAAAACTCAAACTCACGGTCGCCGCCGCAAAAAAACAGGTTGGTGATTTGATGAATCATATACAAAAACAATACAGTGCTACTTTAGCAACTATTGCTGAATATCTTGATTTTACTGGCTTTCAAAACTTTGTCGCTACAACTGTCCAACACGGTATCAAGCGCATGACCAAACGCCACCAGATGATTTTGCAAGCGTCTCTCGGTCCTCAGTTGTGCGCTGATCTGCCCTTTTAAGGTGCTGCCATGATCTCGTACGAAATTTCCGGAAAAACAGCATCAAGCGTTGACGTAGTTCTTCACCTTCCTTCTGATCGTCTGCCTCAGCTTCTCACGATGATTGAAAAGGTGGACCGGGTCAGCACGTTAGCAGACGACCAGCAAAAACGCATTGATGCTTTGCTTGAAGCTGGCCGTCAACGTCTAGCTGTTATGAAACGTGATGTCATTAAACAGTATGTCCGCCTCGTTGATGAGGGGCGTTGCCCTATTGAATCAGTTAGTTTGACTCTTAAGGTCTTAAAGACTCGTTACCCAAACCTGTATTTCGACGGTGTAAAGCACTTTCTCGCCGATTCTGGTGTCCTTCGCAATGTCGGCTATTACAACGCTCTCAAAGAGCGCAAAACCAAGGAGGTTTAACCATGGCTTTATCACTCACAATTCCACGCTGTACCGTTCTCGAAGTTTTGGACCAAGTTAGTCAAAAGGGCAATGCCTACAAACAGGTTCTCCTTCACATTCCGGGCGCAAAATCGACGCCGAAACTGTTCTTTTCCAAGGATGCCACACTGCCGCCCCTTGGTCAGCCTTTGACTGTGCAGCTTGACGTTGAAGTCGGCTATGAAGGCGATTTCAGAATTAACTGGAACAAAGACACTAAGTTCAAGGCTCTGTAATGACTTTCCCCGTCTTTACGATAACCGGAAATCCGGTCTTTGATCACTTCTTTACCTTGGTGTTCATGATGGGCTGTATCTCGGTCGGCCCTACTTTGCTGTTCAGACTGTTCAGGAGCTAAGACCATGCCTGTTGAACTGGTTCCGTATATATCAGCAGAAAATTACAACTATATCATGGGCCTGACCGGTGTCGTTGCTGGCTTTCTGGTCTGGATGTTGTGGAGTAAGGGAATATGAATATCACCCTAGACCTTGATTTTTATTGGTTTGCTGTCGGCAGCATTGCCGTCGTATTGGCTGGCGTTTGGGGTTTTAGGCGCCTGAAATCTCTGCTGTCCAGCCGATAAAAAAGCCTTCGGGCTACATACAAAAAAAGGAGAATTACCATGTTCAAGAAAGTTTTCACCGTCGCTTCTGTTGTTGCTCTGTCCGCTTCGTCCGCTCTGGCCGCCCTGGATGCTGCCCAGCAGACCGCAATCCAGACCGGTATCACCGGTTCTGACGCTGTTTTCTACGCCATCGGCGGCACTGTACTTATCGTGCTGGCTGGTATCTGGGGCTTCAAGAAGGTTGAAGGGCTGCTTTCACATCGTTAGAGCTTTTCCTGCACCAAACAGGGGCGGCGATCTGCCGCCCCTACTTTATTCAAGGGGTGTACCATGCGAGTTTTCTACACCGTCTTTTTTTTTCTATCTGCTCTCCTGTGCTTACCTGTTGATTCCGAAGCTTCACTTCCTCCTGGAGTCCATCAAGCTGCTCAGATAATCGGTACAGCTGTAGAAGTAGCAGGTGTTTATACTATTTTACCTTCTACGGCTACTGCTGTTGTTCCTGCTGTAGGTACTGCTTCCGCTGCTGCTGGTACAGCATCAACAGGCGTTGCTGTTCCTTTGCTCGTTGGCGGTGTGGCTCTTGCTGGCGGTTATTATGTCGGCGGTATGCTGGCCACTGATTTATATAATCTCTATGAGGCCGCAACGTCTAAGCCAGATCAATATCCTAATCTTAAAAACGCATTGGCTTCTGATGGTGATTATATCCCTGTCTCCGTCGATGATTTTCCCCCTTCTGGCAGCACTATAACTGCTCCATCTGCAATAACTGGCCTACCTGGGAATTATAGGTTAACTGGCACCTGGTCAGTTTATGAATATAATGATTATCCAAATGCAAGTCTTGGCACTAATTACTTTTATTCTGGCTATTTCTATCAGACTGTTAAGCTGGGTCCCGGCCGATATAGTCCTTTAACATCTTTTTACGGTGCTTCTTATCGTATAGCGGCCTCTCCTACTAGTGACAATCCCACTTGGCAACCACCAGCAGGCGGTATGGTTCCCCCTGCCACTGCTGTTCCTAATATGACTAATCCCGATGGAACGCTTAAGCCTGAAATAGAAAGCGAAGTCAAAAACGCTATTGCTTCCGGTGATGCTTCTCCCTCCGGTGTTACTGGTTCCAGTGATAGCGGTACACTTGCAGGTCAACTTTTGACTCCCGAATTAATGGAAGCCTTTGGCCGCTCGCTTGCTCAACAGGCTGCCACATCTGCCGCTAACCAAACCGTTCAGCAGCTTCAAGATGCCCTGGCCGCCGACCCGACAAATGCAACTCTTGCCCAACAACTTTCTCAGGCTCAAGCTGAGCTTGCTCAAGCGCAAGCTGCTCAAGCTGCCGCTGAAGCTGCTGCCGCTGAAGCTGCTGGTGCTGCTGAGGTTGCTACTTCAAACCTTGGCCCTGCTAATACCTACGACGCCACAATCAACACTCCTGAATCAAAAAACATCACTGGCCTGATGAACACTTTTTTTGACAATTCCCCCCTGCTCGGTATCGTCCGCTCTTTCCAGATCAGCACGACCGACCAGCAGGCGTTATTTAGTTTTGGCACGTTTTGGGGGCAGGAGATAACGGTTGATTTCACCCGGTGGGCTGATGTTCTGGCCGGTTGTGGTGCTGTTCTCCTGGTGCTGTCGCATGCCTACGCTGTCTTTATCGTGGTTAGGGGGTAAACAATGGGCGCTTTAATCGGTTTTATCGGTACGTTTGCCGCTCGTATCTTTGCAGATAAGGTTCTAGGCTGGTTGGCTATAAAAGCTGTCTTGTCAACGCTTTTTATAGTTGTGGTTCCTGTTCTTATTAACAACATCATGTATGACGTACTAGAGATTGTGTTTAACTTCGCCTCTTCAAAGAGTGGAGATATACAAACGCTCAACGGTTCAATGACTTTCAGCGGCTTTATGGGTTGGCTTCTTGACATATTTCAAGTCCCTGCTGCCTTTTCTGTGATTATTGGTGCGCTTGCTCTCCGTGTTACTCTTAAAATGATTCCTTTCGCTAAAATATAGGTGCTTTATGATTTCCATAGTTACCGGCGTTCCCGGCTCTGGTAAGTCTTTTTACATGGTCAACTATTTGTCGAAGTTCTTCACCTTCGATGATTTCTATAAAGAGTTTCATCTTAAAGATAACGTTCTTGTTATATCAAACGTTGATGGGCTCAAAGTTCCGCACCTGCGCCTTGATTCGCCTCAGTTGATTGGCGACCCTGACAAGGGCGTTGAAGGTAAATATACAGTCGAGCAGTTCTTTACCGTTGCCAACTTCGAAAAGCTCATGGAGATAAAGCGAGTCAAAAACGTGATTCTCCTGATCGACGAATCTCAACGCCTTTTCCCTCGGGACTTCAAAGACAAGGACGTACTTTTCTTCTTCCAGTATCACCGCCACCTTGGCGTTGACGTTATTCTCGGCTGTCAAGATCATGTAGACCTTTGCCGTTCGCTGATCGCCCTTCCTGAATTTATATATGAGGCTGCACCACGCTCTAAGTCCATTGCCGGTTCCTTTCGCTACCATGTCAAAGATCGCCGGGGGAAACACCTCTTTACCAAAACGCTTCGCAAGTCTCAGGCGGTCTTTAATGCTTACCGCAGTTTCACCAGCGACGAGGTATCCAAGCCGAAAAACGTTATTGTTCACTGGATGGTATTCGCCGTTGTCCTGCTTGGCCTCGCCGGTTTCACCTTCAAAACCGCTTTGGCTGCTATCAAGGCCAAGAGCGAAAAAAACAAGCCTGCTCAATCCACCCCTCTTCCGAATCAACAGGTTTTTACGGCTCAACCGATGCCGCCACCGCCTAAACCATTTCAAAACGTTTCTAGCCCCTCCCCTGCCCTTTCTGCCGTTGCTCCTGCGCCGTCCGAACCTGTGCAGGGTTCAAATGATCTTTCAGGCTTTTTGCCTCCTGATAAAGCTGGCCAGCCTGTTATTTTAGATCGTCCCTCCCTTCTCCCCCCTGAGCCTCGTTTGGCCGATGCTCAAAAAATTGCCTCTGCTGCTCCTGCTGTCTCTCCTGCAGATCAGCATTTTAATAGCCGTAAGCGTGAGCCCTTTTCTATTTTCTACGTTTGGCACAAGGGTGACGCTTCAGGCATGGCCGACGATCTGGCTAATGTTCCAGAGGGGGCTACTTATAAAAAGTTTCGGGCTACCTGGTAGAACAGAAAAGCCCCGACGATCTGCGGCGCAATGCCGCAGGGTCGGGGCTGAGTGGTGACGGGCGATAGCCCGGCAAGTGGAGCCGCTAGGCGTAACGGCCACAGAGCGAGGCACGAGCGTTGCCGCCTTTCGCCGTTCTTCTTTTCCCTATAAAGCTGCTTTTCCATCGGTGCGTTCGATCTCTGCCGCCGATAGGCGCTCGCCTGTATGATGCTCTATATACGTTTTGCACTTCTGCCAGTTCGAACAACACCAGACCTTTTTGCTCTCTGCCTTGGTAATGGCTGGAACCATCTTCTTTCCGCAAACAGGGCATTTCCTGCGCTCTTGGTGCCATGCTTCAATTTTTCTTTGGTTCATCCATCGTGTTAGTTTGTCTTGGTATAGGTAATATCCCGCTGCCGCTGATACTATTCCCCACATCAAGATTGCATATTCGGGGTGTTCGATTATTAGGCGGAAGTTGTCCATTTTCTTCCCTTTTTTCTTGACTTTAGCGGGTCTTTCCGTTTATTTTTACCCGTTGCTTGATTCATTACACCTTGTTTTCCCTGCTTTACATAATATTGCGTTTTCTACCTTCTCCTGTGCCCTGCATCAAGTTTTTTTCTGCCTTTGCAAAAAAATACCTTGTTATATCTTATGGGCGATTTTGTAGTAACTATCGATAAAACTTGCAAATCAAGCTGAATGTCGGTACTGTTGCACGTTGTCGAATTTGTTGAAAAAGGAGCTTGCTGCTGCATGAGCAAAGAAGAAGCGATTGAGGTTGAAGGCACGGTGATCGAACCGCTGCCCAATGCGATGTTCCGGGTTAAGCTGGAGAATGATCATATTGTTCTGGCACATATCTCCGGCAAGATGCGTAAGTACTTCATCAAGATTCTGCCTGGCGATAAGGTCACGGTGGAGCTTTCCCCCTACGATCTGAGTCGTGGCCGGATTACCTATCGCGCCAAGTAGCACGTACAGTTTGACATACTTTAAAACTCATGCTCGGCAGTTACTGTGGTGCATGAGTTTTTTATTCTTAACTATTTTAATTTTAAGGAGATTGTATGCTGTCTGTTGCTGATCTAAAAAAAGGCACCAAGCTGATCATCGACGGTGATCCGTATCTGGTGACCGCCTTTGATTTTGTCAAGCCCGGCAAGGGCCAGGCCCTGTACAAGTGCAAGATGAAAAATATGATCAACGGTACTAGCCTTGATCGCACCTATCGCTCCGGCGAGAACTTCGAGCCGGCCAGCATGGATGAGCGGGACATGGAGTACCTCTACAAGGAAGGCACTCACTACACCTTTATGGACCAACAGTCCTATGAGCAGGTGGTGATGGAAGAAGAAACCATGGGCGACGCCAAAAACTTTCTGCTTGAAAACACTAAGGTTTCGGTACTGCTGTTTGGTGAAAAGCCGATCGGCGTTTCTCTGCCCAACTTCGTTAACCTGCGGGTCGTCCAGACCGACCCTTGGCTTAAAGGTGACACCTCCGGCAGCGATTCCAAGCCAGCCACCCTGGAGACCGGCTACGTGCTGCGGGTACCGCCGTTCATTGAAGAGAATGAGCTGATTGTGATCGATACCCGTACCGGTGAGTATTCAACCCGTGTGAAAGGCTAGCATGCCCCACTCAGCCCTGATACTCCGGGCGCAGGTGTTGCAGGCCATACGGCAGTTTTTTGTGGAGCGGGGGTTTCTCGAAGTGGAGACCCCCCTTCTTATTCCTGCCAATGCTCCGGAAGACTATATCGATCCGATACCTGCCCTGCCCTCCTGGCAGCTACAGACCTCACCCGAGATATGTATGAAACGCCTGCTTTGTCGAGGGCATCAGCGGATCTTTCAGATCAGTCATTGCTGGCGAGCCGACGAACGGGGTAGCCGACACCTGACAGAGTTCACCATGCTGGAGTGGTATCGTGCCGACGCCGACTATCGCTATCTGATGGATGATTGCGTTGGCCTATTGCAGCAGGTGGCTCAGCAGTGTACTGCTGACGGCAGATTTACCCGTTTTGGCAAAAAAATTGACCCAACGACAAAATGGGAGCATATCAGCGTCAAGGAGGCGTTTTTGCGTTTTGCGCAGGCCGATGCCCTGGCTAGCCACGAAAAAGGGCTCTTTGACGAGCTACTGGTGTCGCAAATCGAACCAGCCTTGGAACATTTTGGTGTGCCGGTCATTCTGGCCGATTATCCGGCTCAACTGGCGGCCCTGTCACGGATCAAGGCTAATGATCCCCGCTATGCAGAACGCTTTGAGTTGTATCTGGCTGGTCTGGAACTGGCCAACGGCTTCAGCGAACTGAACGACCCCCGGGAGCAACGAGCTCGTTTTGACGAGACCAATCAGCGACGTTCTGCTGCTGGTCGCTCAGTGCTGCCGTTGCCGATACGTTTTCTGGACGAGTTGTCGGCCATGCCCCCCTCGGCCGGTATTGCCCTGGGGGTTGACCGGCTGGTGATGCTGGTGTCCGGAGCCGATACCATTGATGATGTAGTGGCCTTCAGGCCCGAGGAGTTGTAAACCATGTTACAATTTAAGTTGCTACACAAGGACCGTTCATCATCCGCCCGCCTTGGTATGCTCACTACTCGTCGTGGCGAGATTCCGACACCGATCTTTATGCCGGTGGCCACCCACGGCGCCATGAAACCGCTCACGCCGGTTCAGATTGAAGAAACCGGGGCCAAGATCATCCTTTCCAATACCTATCATCTGCACCTGCAACCCGGCGAGGGGCTGATAAAGAAGGCTGGCGGTCTGCATAGCTTTATGGCTTGGGATAAGCCGATACTGACTGACTCCGGTGGTTTTCAGGTCTTTTCGCTGCCCAAAAAGCGGATCACCGAAGATGGCGTTTTTTTTAAGCATGAACTGACCGGCGAAGAGATCTATCTTGATCCTGCCGCCGCGATCCGTATCCAGCAGGACCTGGGGTCGGATATCATGATGGCCTTTGACGAGTGTATCCCCTACCCGTGTGATAAACAGTACGCTGAGCAGTCCACCAAAAAGACCATCCGATGGCTGAAGGAATGTCAGAAGGCCTGGACCAGTCAGGATCAGGCCCTGTTTGGCATTGTTCAGGGCAGCGTCTATGAAGATTTGCGCATGATGTGCGCCCGCGAGATGGGTAAACTGGACCTGCCGGGTTATGCGGTTGGCGGCGTTTCGGTGGGCGAGGGACTGGAGCTGTTAAAAAAGGTGGTGGGCTGGACGGCCCCCCATCTCCCTGAGCATAAGCCGCGCTATCTGATGGGTGTCGGTCTGCCGGAGGATATCCTGGAGAGTGTGGAGCGGGGCATGGATATGTTTGACTGCGTAATTCCGACCCGTTATGCCCGCAGTGCGACCCTGTTCACCCGGCGGGGCAAGATCCGCCTGACCAACAAGAACTACAAACGGGATTTTTACCCGATTGACCCTTCGTGCACCTGTTACACCTGCCGCACCTTCAGCCGGGCCTACCTGCACCACCTGTTTGTGGCTAACGAGGTGCTTTCGGCGGTTCTGTCAGCCATTCACAACATCAGCTTCTATCTGACCATGATGGCCGAGATACGCCAGGCTATTGCCGACAACCGCTTCATGGCCTATAAGGGTGCTTTTTTAGAGGATTATCTTGGCGGTGATAAACAGGGGCATAACCGCAAAGGTTGAGCAAGGATTTAACGTTTCCGTTTCTTCTCAAGCTCCAGGTCAAGATTCTTCAGGCGTTCCATATTTTGGTGTAATTCACGGTTTTCCTTGAGTAGTTCCTTGTTTTCCCGCAGCAGGTGATTGATCTGCTCCCGGTCGCGATCACGTCCCCCCTTGGGACTGGTTAGCCAGTCAAGCAACAGGCGGGCGTGTGGTGTCCAGCTGCTCTCAGGGTGTTCTTTGCGTAACCGTTCCAGCAGCGCCTGCGCACGCGGTGCGTTTTTCGGACCGATCTCTTCGGTGAGCAGCAACAAGGATAGCCGGAAGAGTGCCTCGTCCGTCACGCCGCGCACCTTCGGGGCATTCACCACCTCTTCAAGCAGCTCATGGGACCGCCGCACTTCTCCGGCTTTTAGCATCTCGAGGCTGGTGCTGAACTGCTGTTCCTGCCGGTTTTGTAACCCCAGCCCAGTACAACCGCCGACGAGCAACAGCATGGATGCGGCCAGGAGCATCTGCAGATGACGTCGAGTCACTCTAACCACTACCTGCCTCCCGCACGATGATGTAGTTGCTGCCCGATGACTCCTTGACCCGGTCCTTGACTTCGGCGGCGGCTGTGGCGATCTCTGCCGCAGTGCTGTATTTGCCCGGTTGACAGTTCAAGACCGCAATCGAGATGGTCACCAGCGGGAAGCGACGGGCTACGCCATAGCGGTCAATCCCTTCAATAAATCCGGCTGCCCGGTCATGGTCTGAATAGTAACGCGGTATCATCTCGTCGAAATCCCGGATGATGTTCTGGCAGGCGGTCTTGGCAAGCATGTGGTTGATAATGACCACAAAGTCGTCACCACCGATGTGGCCCACAAATGCTTCAGGATCACCCAACCCTTCAACCACCTTATGGATCAGGTAACCGGCCTCCTTGATCAGTTCGCTGGCCTTGATGTAGCCATAGTGGTCATTGTATGACTTGAAGTTGTCCAGATCAAGATAACACATGGCAAAGGGTTGCTGTTCACGCAAGCGCCTGGTAATGGAGCGTTCAATGGCTATGTTGCCCGGCAACCTGGTCAGCGGGCTGGCATCAAGGCTGATCTGTTCCAGATCTTTCAACCGTTGCCCCATACGCATGAAATCCTGGGCCAAGACACCGATCTCGTCACCGGGTGGAATCTGGGGGTCGTGATCAAAGTCACCGGCGGCAATACGATGTGTTGCCTGCTGCAGTTTGTTGATTGACCTGGTAAAGCTGTACACAAGTATAACAGCGACCGCTACCGACAACGTAACACCGCAAAATGCCAGGACAAGCGCCCAGGCAGAGGTCTGGGCCTCCTTTGATTTTGCCGCCGCGAGTTTTTGCTCCAGTACCTGCTGCTGCTCAGCACGGAGCCGTTCGATGGCGGTCTCTACGGTAACGGCAGCCGATTTGAGCGCAGATTCACTCACTGCATTTTGGCTGAAGAGTTTTGTCGTGAGGGTGAGATAAGCGCCATGACTGGTGATGAGATGGTTCAGGGTGCGAAGCTGGGTCCGCTGTTTGAGCAGGTCGATCGTTTTTATGAACTGTTCGGCCTGACGGGCATGTACCTCGACGAGCTCAGGCTGCCTGAGGATCATGAATCTGCGCGCGGTCCGTTCCTGTGCCAGCATGCCATCGCGCAAGGTAATGGTCGCCGTTGCGGCGGTAAGATCATTATGGGCGATATCACCCACCGTGCGATGCATGGAGGTGAGGCCGGCAATGGCATACACCAGAGCCGCCAGCATACAGACACCGTTAATGACGAAGCTCAAGATAAGCTTGCGTCTGAAGGTTAGATGGAGACGCTTTCGCTTCTGCATAGGTGGGTGTATGCTACTCCAAACTGGTGTCCAATGAAACACAAAAGCTTTGCCCATAGGACTTTTAACCATAATTTGCCAAGGAGTTTTTCATGATCAATACTCACGTGAATCGTTTTGACCGTGTCATGTCCATTATGCGCCGCTTGCGGGCACCAGGCGGCTGCCCTTGGGATGCCGAACAGACCCACGAATCCCTCAAACGCTATCTGCTTGAGGAGGCCTACGAGGTGCTTGAGGCCATTGACAGCCACACTGACGAGCATCTAAAGGAGGAATTGGGCGACCTGTTGCTCCAGCCGGTGTTTCATGCTGCCATCGCAGAGGAACGCGGCAGCTTTACGATGGATGATGTCCTGGATACGCTGGCTGACAAATTAATCCGTCGCCACCCGCACGTCTTCGGCGATCTTGAGATCACTGACAGCCAGGCGCAGGTTGAAAATTGGGAAAAAATCAAAAAACAGGAAAAGGGCGAAGAACGGCGTTCGGCCTTGGCAGGGGTGCCCCCTCATCTGCCCGCCCTGCTCAAGGCCCAGAAGATCACTGAGAAGGCCTCACGGGTTGGTTTTGATTGGGAACATGTGGATCAGGTTATGGCCAAGGTCATGGAAGAGTTGCACGAGTTTGAGGAGGCATTGGCCAGCGGCAACCAGGAACATACCGAAGCGGAACTGGGCGATCTGCTGTTTGCCATAGCCAATCTGGGCCGTTTTCTGGCCCTGGACACGGAGGAAGCATTGCGTAAGACCATCAACCGTTTCCAAAAACGATTCAGCCACGTTGAGGATCAGATACATCGTCGCGGTATCAGCTTGCACGATGCCAGTCTGGCAGAAATGGATGCCTTGTGGGAAGAGGCTAAATGCAAGGAACGCGATATATGATTTTTTTCATATATTCGCATGCTGTATGCAATTCCAGTGGGTTAAATCCTTATCCACACAATCTGTGGACAAACTGTTGATAACGGTGTGGATGAATCGGAAAAGCAATACTCTTACAAACGATTTTTTCTCATTGCCTATTTTTTATGCACTTGTTTTGCCATAAAAAATCAGCATGTTACGTCGTTTGGCCCTGTTTACGGCAACTTCAACGACGAAAGAGGTGTCAAGGGAAATAAATTATTTTTGAATTAAAAATTCCTGTGTAAAACAGTCGATTTTAGAAGCTGGTTTCTTACCCCTGAATTCAACACCTTCCAGGCTCAATAAGTTTTTTTTCATCACGATGCCCCCTGGCCCGCTATACCCGGTTAAGGCACCCGAAGCCGACACTACCCGATGGCAGGGAATGATAATCGGGATCGGATTTGCCGCCATGGCACCACCGACAGCCCGCGCCGCTCCAGGATAGCCAGCCAGCTGCGCGAGACAGCCATAACTGATAAGCTTTCCGTAGGAAATCTGGATGGCAAGGGTTAGTACCTGCTGCTGAAAGCCGGTTAGGCCCTGCAGGTCGACCGGTAACTGCGCAAAGCTGATCCGTTCGTGATTAAAATAGCGCTCCAGCTGCTCAGCTGCCTTGCGGGTAAGGGGGGAGCCGTGGCAAGCCGCTACACGCTGTCCCTCTTCAGGCGTGGGCAGCTCCAGTCGGCAGATGCCGGCCTCGCTGGCAACCACCAGGCCAACCCCCCAGGTGGTTTTGAAAAGCGTCTGGTAGATCATGCTAGCCCCTGCCAAGCTTGCGTTTGATAATGGATCCGAACTCCAGCATCTCTTCTGAACGGCATAGATGCATCACCAGGCCGTAACAACCGACAGCAAGCAGTACTGCCAGACCGAGCCCAGCCGCTTTCACCAGTTTGTGACCAGCCTGAGACCAATCCACCAGATTGGTTGCCCACCAGGCAGCCGCACCAGCCGGCAGCGAGGCCGCCAGTGCGGAGAGTGCCGTGCGCAGCATCCTGCGTCCGCCCAACAGGCCTGCCTTACGACGCAGCAACCAGAATAGAAGTGACATATTAACCAGTGCAGACAGCGATGATGCCAGAGCCAGGCCGCCGTGCAACAAAGGCCCCATCAACCAGAGACTAAAGGCAAGGTTAAGCAGAAAGGCGACAAAGGCTGTGGCCACCGGTGTTTTGGTATCCTGCAGGGCGTAGAAGGCCGGTGCCAACACCCGCACCAGCGCAACGCAGGACAGGCCCAGAGAATAGTAGATCAGTGCCTTGGCTGACTGCAGCGCCATGCTGTGATCGAACTGCCCCCCCATGAACAGCAGCGCCATCAGCGGCTCAGCGCAGACCATCAGACCCACCAGGGAGGGGATGGTTATAAACAGCGTCAGGCGTACACCGTAATTGAGAGAATCCTTCATGGCCTCAAGATCGCCCTCTGCTGCCTGGCGGCTCATGGTGGGCAAGACTGCCTGAGCCACCGAAACCGTGAAGACCCCTTGCGGGAACTCGAACAGACGCTGGGCGTAGTAGAGGTACGAGACACTGCCCTGGGGCAGCAATGATGCCAGGATGTTGCCGACGGTGATATTCAGGTAGTAGACCCCCACCCCAAGGGTGGCGGGCAGCATCAGCAGGGTGATCTTTTTAAGTTTGGGATGATTGAAGCCGAAACGGGGTCTGATTGGATACCCCATCCGCCACAGCACCGGCAACTGCAACGCCAGTTGGATCAGCCCCCCCGCCAGCACCCCAACCGCGAGGGCAGTAATCGGGTACTGGTAGAACGGCCTCAAAAACAGGGCGCAGACAATCATGGCAATATTCAGGAATACGGTTGAGATGGCTGGGGTAAAGAAGTGGCGCAGGGTGTTGAGGATTCCCATGCAAAGCGCCACCAGCGAGATAAAGAACAGATAGGGAAACATCACCCGGTTCAGCAGCACGGTGAGCTCGAACTTGCCGGGGGTAGCGCCAAAACCGGGAAACATCAACTGGACGATCAGTGGCGAGAAGATGATCCCCAGTGCAGTTACCAGTCCGATCACCATTGTTAACAGAGTGAAGCAGAGATTGGCCAATTCCCGGGCCCGCTCTTCCCCCTCCTGTACCAGGGTTTCGGAAAAGGTCGGCACAAAGGCGGCGGTAAGTGCTCCTTCGGCAAAGAAGCGCCGCAACAGGTTTGGAATCTGGAAGGCGGCAAAAAAGGCATCGGTGGCCATGCCAGCGCCGAATAGGCGAGAGGTGACCATATCGCGCACCATGCCCATAATACGCGAAAGGATGGTGGCTGAGCCCAGGATACCGGCAGCCTTGAGAATCCCCTTACGCTCAGACATCGTCGCCCTCGTCTGTCAGTTCCAGCAGTCCCTGTGCCTCGCCACTGGGCAAGGCCTGGACATTTTTCAGTTTACGCTCCATCTGACGGGTACGCGTGGCGGCAGCGTCAATATGGTTGCCTGCCTCGTGTAGCTTTTTACGGGTCTTGTCCAGTATGTCGCTGAATCTGCCAAACTCGGTACGTACCGCCCCCAGTAGGTTCCAAACCTCAGCGGAACGTTTTTCAATGGCCAGGGTGCGGAAACCAAGTTGTAAACTGTTTAACAGCGCCGCCAAGGTGGTGGGGCCAGCCACCATCACCTTATACTCCCGTTGCAATGATTCAAACAGGCCTGGCCGGCGTAACACCTCGGCATACAGCCCCTCTGTGGGCAGAAACATTACCCCAAAATCGGTGGTATGAGGCGGATCGAGATACTTATCACGAATATCGCCGGCTGCCAGCCGAATCGCCCGCTCCAGCAGTTTGCCTGCCTCCTCGGCAGCTGATTGATCAGCCCGTTCCTGGGCCTCAACCAGCCGCAGATAGTCCTCCTGCGGAAACTTTGCATCCAGCGGCAGGAAGACGGCGCTCCCCTCTTGGCCATCGCGCCCCGGCAGTTTGACGGCAAATTCAACCCGCTGATTGCTGCCGCTGCGGGTCTCAGCGTTGGTTTCATACTGGCCTGGCGCCAGAATCTGTTCCAAAAGCGAGGCCAGTTGCACCTCACCAAAGGTGCCACGGGTCTTGACATTGGTTAGTACCCGCTTCAGATCCCCGACCCCGTTGGCCAGGGTCTGCATCTCTCCCAATCCCTTTTGTACCTGTTCCAGCCGTTCGCTGACCAGCTTGAAGGATTCACCCAGCCGTTTTTCCAGGGTGGCGTGCAGTTTTTCATCAACCGTGGCCCGCATCTGTTCCAGCTGCTTGGCGTTGTCTTCCTGAATAGACTGGAGACGATTCTGGAGTGTTTCACGAAGTTTCTCCATGCGGTCGTCATTGGTGCTGGTCAGGGTCTTCAGTTGATCGCCAAACAGCTCCAGTTGGCTCTTTTGCAGTCCCGCCAGTTCGCTCATCCGTTGCAGCAGACCGTCCCCCAACACCTTAACGGCATTGAACGATTCTTCCCGCCCCTGTCGTCCGATGGTCTGCGCCTCTTCCCTGCTGCGGGCCAGTTCCTCACGCTGCGTGCGTTCACCACGTTCCAAAAGGCGCTCCAGGGTTTCAAGACGGGGTTCCATCTGCGATTGTGTTGATCCCAGACGTGACACCTTCACTAACAGGATCACGAGCACTGCCAGCCCGATCAGCCCTGCTCCCAGTAGTATCGTTATCAGCGTCTCAGTCATAACGTTCTCCAAGCTGGTGCTGTTGCAAAAAACCGCCTGGCAGCAATTGCTGCACCAGGCGGTTGCGGATCATAGGATTGACATACAGCTTCACAGCTTCCGTTTGTCAATCACCCGGACGGCCTTGCCTTCAAAACGCGGTATGCTGTTGGGCTCCACCAGTTTTACCGTAATGCCGACACCGATCACTGACTCGATCCGCTTTTCGACTAGCTCGAGGAAGGCACGCTGGCGCTTCATCTCGTCAAAGAAGATGTTTTCAGTAACCTCGATATTTACCTCAAGCACATCGCTGGTGCCACGACGATCCACGATCAACTGGTAGTGTGGTTCGCAGCCTTCGATGGCAAACAGCACCTCTTCAATCTGTGAGGGGAAGACGTTGACCCCTTTGATGATCAGCATGTCGTCACTGCGACCCATGGTCTTTTTCATCCGTACCGTGGTACGGCCGCAGGTGCATGGCTCGTAGTTGAGGCTGGTGATGTCTCGGGTACGGTAGCGGATCATTGGGAATGCCTCTTTGGTGAGACTGGTCAGCACCAGTTCCCCAACGCTACCCGGCGGCAGTACCGCTCCGGTGTCGGGATCGATAATCTCGGCAATAAAGGCATCCTCAGAGATATGCATTCCGTTTTTAGATGGGCATTCACCGGCAACGCCGGGGCCAATCACCTCAGACAGCCCATAGTTGTCGGTGGCACTGATCTGCAGCCGTTGCTCTATCTCGCTACGCATCGCTTCGGACCAGGGTTCACCGCCGAATAACCCCACCTTCAGCGACAGGCTCTTGGGGTCTACACCCTGTTTTTCCAGTCTTTCGGCCAGGGTCAGGGCATAGCTGGGGGTGCCTACCAACACGCTGGACTTATAATCCTGCATGATCATCAGCTGTTTGTCGGTATTGCCACCACCCATCGGTATAACCGCCGCGCCGATCGTTTCAGCACCATAGTGCAGGCCAAAGGCGCCGGTGAACATACCATAACCGAAGGTGATCTGAATCACATCATCGTGGGTCACGCCGGCTGCGGTCATGAAACGAGCCACCAGATTCGACCAGGCCTTGAGGTCATTTTTTGTGTAACCCACCACGGTCGGCTTGCCGGTGGTGCCGGAAGATGAATGGATACGCACCACTTCCCTGAGCGGCACCGCAAACATGCCATAGGGATAGTTCAGCCGCAGATCCTCTTTCGTTGTAAAGGGCAGCTTGGACAGATCAGCCAGGGAGGTAATGTCTTCAGGTACAATACCCAGTTCGTTGAACTTGTTTTGGTAACAACGGACGTTTTTATAGACCCGATTCAAGGTGGCCTGCAGTCGCTCCAGTTGCAACTGCTCCATCTCGTCACGGGGCATGCACTCATGCTGGGGGTCCCAGATGCCGCTCATCGGGCACCTCCGCAGGCACTGCGCACCGCCTCCAGCACCCGCGCGATGGCCTCGTCAGGGGTCAGTAATACCATTTCTCCCCCGGCCCGCTGCTTGTACTCCACCTTGCCGTCGGCCAGGTTTTTGCCTCCCACCACGATTCGCAGTGGTATGCCGATCAGGTCATGGTCTTTAAACTTGAAACCTGGCCGCTCGTCACGGTCATCCAGCAGCACTTCGACCCCGGCTGCCTCCAGCTGGTCGTGCAACTGGTTACCCATGGCCAGTGCCGCCTCATCCTTCTGGGCGTTGATCACCACCACCGAACAATGAAACGGTGCCAGTGGTAGCGGCCAGATGACGCCGTTTTCATCGTGGTTTTGCTCAATGGCGGCGGCCACGGTGCGACCGATACCGATGCCGTAGCAGCCCATGAAGATGGTCTGTTCCTTGCCATCCTTGTCCAGATAGCAGGCGTTCATGGCGCTGGAGTATTTGGTGCCCAGTTTAAAAACATGCCCAACCTCGATGCCGCGCCAGACCTCCAGGGTGCCACCTTGACAGCGGGGGCAGGTATCGCCGGCGCCCACCAGACGGATGTCGGCAGTGCGGGTAACGTTAAAATCACGCCCTTGATTTACCCCGCTATAGTGCTGGTCAGTCTCATTGGCCCCTACCACCACGTCAGACAGAGCGGCAACGGCATAGTCGGCCACGATCGGCAGTTCCTCCTGCAGGCCGATCGGGCCCAGGAAGCCGGGAGGTGATCCGGTAAAGCGCAGGATCTCATCGTCGGTGGCCATCCGGATTTCATCCCAGCCCATATGATTCTTGAGCTTCAGCTCGTTCAGTTCGTGGTCGCCCTGCACCAACGCCATCACAAACTGCCCTTCTCCGCTGGAGCAGATCAGGGTCTTGATCAGCGTTGACTGTGGCCGATTCAGGAACTCAGCCACTTCGGCAATCGTCTTTTTGTCGGGGGTATGCAGCTTGGTCAGCGCCTGCTGCCCTGCCCCACTCTGCTGCAGTTGCACGCCTTCGGCCTTTTCCACGTTGGCGGCGTAGCGGCAAGCATTGCAGGAAACGATGGCATCCTCGCCGGAAGAGGCCAGCACCATAAATTCGTGGGAGGCGGAGCCGCCAATGGACCCGGTGTCGGCTTCTACGGCCCGGAAGTTAAGGCCGCAACGCTCAAAAATCCGGTTGTAGGCCTGGTACATCTTGTCGTAGGAGAGATCAGCCGCAGCCGAATCGACATCAAAGGAATAGGCGTCCTTCATGATAAATTCGCGGCCGCGCATCAGGCCGAAGCGGGGACGGATCTCGTCGCGGAATTTGGTCTGGATCTGATAAAAATTGACCGGCATCTGGCGGTAGCTCTTGACCTCACGCCGGGCAATGTCGGTAATCACCTCTTCATGGGTTGGTCCCAGGCAAAACTCGTTGTCCTTACGGTCTTTAAAACGCAGCAGTTCCTTGCCATACTGGGCCCAGCGTTTGGATTCGATCCAGAGCTCGGAAGGCTGCACGCCGGGCATCAGCAACTCAATGGCACCAGCCCGGTTCATCTCTTCACGCACGATCTGTTCAAACTTGCGGATAGCACGCAAACCCAGCGGCATGTAAGTGTAGATACCGGCCGAAACCTTGCGGATCATACCGGCCCGCATCATCAGCTGGTGCGAGATAACCTCTGCATCGGAGGGAGTTTCTTTAAGTGTTGGAATAAAAAAACTACTATAACGCATTGCAAATACTCCGTATCATATCAATTTATAACGACTGAGCATCTGGGTGACCGCCTCGCGACGAAACGGTTTGACCACATAATCATCGCAATCCCCTTCAAAAAAGGCATTTTCGATATCCTGTGGCGAGTTGCAGGCCGAGATCATAAAGACCTTGGTGCGTCCCCCCTGTTTCTGGTCACGCTCACGAATTTGTCGCAGGGTTTCGGTGCCGTCCATGACCGGCATGATGATATCAAGGCAGATCAGGTCGTAAGGGGTTCCTGAACTCACTGCGTTGTCAAGTAGTTCCAATGCCTGTTTGCCGTTTTCAGCCTGATCACAGGGGCCAAAGTCCTCAAGCAGAGTGGCCAGCATCATCCGGCCCATCTCGTCATCGTCAACGATCATACTGCGCATAGTTTCTCCCTCCTTGGTTACAGGCGGTTGATTTCTTCTAACAGCGCATCGGCCAGTTCGGCCTCAGCAACCTTGCGGACAACTTCACCCTTGCGGAAGATCAGCCCTTCACCTTTGCCACCAGCTACACCGACATCCGCTTCACGGGCCTCTCCGGGACCGTTGACGGCACAACCCATCACCGCCACGGTGATCGGCTTGTCAACTGATTGCAGACGCCGTTCCACCTCTTCGGCCACCTTGATCAGATTGATCTGGCAACGACCGCAGGTGGGACAGGAAACAAAATTTACACCGCGCTTTCGCAGCCCGAGTGCCTTGAGGATCTCAAAGCCGACCCGCACCTCATCTACCGGGTCACCGGTCAGCGAGACCCGCAGTGTATCGCCGATACCATCGTGCAAAAGGATGCCAAGCCCAACGGAAGACTTGATGGTGCCAGAAAAGATGGTACCTGCCTCAGTGATACCGATATGCAGCGGATAGTCAACCTGCTGGGACAGTAGCCGGTACGCTGCCACGGTTTTTGGCACGTCGGACGCCTTGAGTGAGATCTTGATCTCCCGGTAGTTTAGGTCCTCAAGTATCCGTACATGCCCCAAGGCTGATTCAACCATCGCCTCGGCTGTAGGGTGGCCGTATTTTTCAAGCAGTTGCTTCTCCAACGAACCGGCGTTGACCCCGATCCGGATCGGCACCTTGCGTTCGGCAGCGCTCTTCACCACTTCAGCCACCTTCCACTGATCGCCGATATTGCCGGGGTTAAGACGCAGCCCATCGATGCCGCCCGCCAATACTTTGAGGGCCAGCTTGTAGTCGAAATGTATGTCGGCAATAACCGGAATCGGGCTTTGTGCCTTTATTTTTGCCAGGGATTCAGCTGCATCCTCATCGGGAACGGCACAGCGCACAATCTCACAACCAGCCTCGGCCAAGGAACGAATCTGACCCAAAGTGGCAGCAACATCACGGGTGTCAGTGGAACACATCGACTGTACAGCGCAGGGGGCTCCCCCGCCTACCGCTACCGGGCCAACGTAAATCTGTCTGGTTGTTGGTTTCATAAGCATTAAATACTAGCCGAACACTGCTGTAATTGCAACATTGCCTAACGCCGCGTCTGGGGCAGATGGACATACCAGTAGACGCAGGCCACAAACAGCACTCCGCCAACAATATTACCCAGGGTTACCGGCAGAATATTGCCAAAGAGAAAGGCGCCCCAGGTAAGATTCGGTTCATGGATGCCAAGCTCTGTCTTCAGCAACAGGCCTGCTGGGATAAAATACATATTTGCCACCGAATGTTCGAAACCACTGGTGACAAAGGCCATGATCGGCGCCAGGCAGGAAAACAGTTTGGCCATGACATCACGGGAAGCCACCGCCATAAAAACCGCCAGACAGACCAGCCAGTTGCAGAGTACTCCGCGGATGAAGGCCACTTCAAATGAAAGCTGACATTTGGCAGTAGCTACAGATACCGCCTGTTTGGCAACCGTCCCGTTCTGCCACAGCTGTGACTCGAACAGCAACCAGGCCATAAACAAGGAGCCCAGCAGATTGCCCAACAGAACCAGCCCCCAGTTTTCAGACAGCTTACTCCAGGAGATCTCGCCGTCCAGCGCCGAACTGACCAAGAGGGAATTGCCGGTGAACAGTTCGGCACCACAGACCACCACCAGCATCAGGCCGACTGAAAAGACCATGCCCCCCAGCAACCGACTGATACCAAACCCCACAAAGGCCGCACTATCCTGGGTGACCACCGTTGAAAGCTGTGCGCCAAAGGCGATGTAAAACCCAGCCAGCAGCGCCAGTAGAAAGGTGCGACGACGACACTGGGTCATCACCCGTTTGCCGTTCTGAATAATGACGCCGATGGTCTCGGTAGGTGTCAGGAACAGCTTGGGTTCCATAGCGGCTCCGGTAGAGTAAAGTGATCAAAATCTAGCAACAAAGCCGCCGGTATCAGGGTATCCAGTTCATTAAATGGCTGCCCCAGCAGGCGTGTGGTAAATTCACGAAACAGCAATAGCTCACGGGTAAAGATGTCGTTGAAGGGGCCCCGTAAAGCCACCATCTGAAGCGGATCGCAATCGACAAAGTTTAAGCTGCACCACTCATCGAACAGTATCTCACCGCTATCATCCACAAGCGGGATGCCGTGCAGGCGACAGGTCATGGGGCGGCTGTCGTAAATCAAGCAGGTTCCGTCAGCCCCCAACAGTGAGCAGGGGGTCTCGTCATCTTCCGGCATTACCTCGTCCCACTCCTCTTCCGGATAACTGTTGAGCAGGAACGGTACAGCAAAGTCAGGCCATCTGTACCGGATGATCTCCAGGCATCCCCGGGCCAGGTTCCGGGAACGATCACGCACTTTCTGGGGCAAGCGGTCAAACCCGTCCTTGATCAGAAAGGCATCCAGCAGTGTGATGTCAAATAGGCCACGACAACAGGCAGAACAGCCCCGCTGGCAGGCGATCTGCTCACCTGCCGCGAGGCTGCAGCGGCGAAACCAGGTATCTACTTCGTTCAAAAGTTCCCGATAAGGGTTCAGCAGGGCACGTGTATCGGGCATTACATGTAAATCATAACCTTGAGGTTGGCGCTGCCGTCCTTGTTGGTGAACGGTATCGTCACCCCCTTACACTGAACGTTCATGCTGGCGGCATCCTCGGCCGGCTCGGCCACGGTGCGCAACTGACCGGAAACCACCAGTGGCAGGCCCATTGCCACGTTGCCGTACTGATCGTGATACTTGGTCTTAAAGGAGCCGGCAATATTGTTAACCAACTCACCGATAGCATCTCTGATCGAATCTTCATCCGGATCATCGTCCATCAGCATCTCTCTGGCCACCAGGTTGGCGGTCGCCCGGTCGGCAGCGATAATGATATAGCCCACCCGGTCGCCAGCCACACCGATGATGCCGGTCACGTCGGAATCGACCGGCGCCATTCTGCGCTCAACCTGACCGGCATACAGATCAACATTCATGTAGCATTTAAAGGTGTCCTGGGTTGCAGACATGATGGTGAACATGATTTCTTCGAAACTAAGACCAGACACGGCAGCTCCTTCTCGAAAGTATTGTCATTGTTTATACCACAGCAAATTACTTCTGCCACTTACAACGTACGACCGTCCACTTTGAACACAAAATCATAATTAAGGATATCTTCCCATTGGAACCCTTTGGCGGTCGAACGGGTGTCGTCACCACCACTGTACGGCTTCCCCGGGATGAAGAACCAGTTCATGATCGCTTCACCTGAGGCTCGCAGCACGATCCAATACTTGCCGGGCACCAGTTGTTGCGGTCGGCTGCCTTCTGGAGGAAAAGAAAAATCAACCCAGTAATAGCCCGGTTTATAACGGGGAATCTTTTCCAGATCCACCAGATTGGAACGGATACCCTGCATAATATCCGGTTTGTTTCCTGCGTCCTTAACCAGATCCAGATATACCGATCCATCGCCGCCAAACTTGCGCATAGCCAGCGAAATTTTGTCCAGGCTCATCCGGTCCCTGACGATGAAGGCCTGGGCATAGATATGCCGGGAGGTGACATACTCCGAGGTTTCACGTTCAAAGACCCGGGTGCCGGTGTTTCCCTTGACGTTATACAGGGAGACCAGAGTGGGAAACTCCATGTTGCCAAACACCAACCGGCTACCAGGCGTCGGTTTTTTACGCGCCGGTTCAGGTGGCACCGTCGCGCTGGGCTTGGGCGGTGTAACCACTCCTGCTGGGTTTGGCTTAACAGGCTTTTTGTCATCGTCGTCTATGGTCTCGATGTGGGTTACTGCCGGGCCGGCTCCAGTAGCCGGTGGAATCGATGGCGTAGGCGTAGCAACAGGCGGCTTGACCGGAACCACGGGTGGGGGGATGGAGGGGCCGCTTGGTACAGGCAACGGCGGTTTTACCACAGGCTTGGTCGGTTTACTGTCTTTAACAGGAGGGACCGGTCGTGGTGGTGCGTCAGATGCGACAGTGTCTGCTCCCTTGGCGATGCTGGCGCTTGCAATCTGGTTACTCAGCAGGTACGGCCGTGGCGCGCTGTCATAGCGCTTCATCTTGAGATTGATGGTGTCGTTCACGAACCGCCCGTTGATGGTTTCGCTGTAGGCGGGTAGATACGGTCCACCCCGCCAGGTGTCGTTAATGTCCTTGGAATCAATGCCATGGGACTGTTTGATATGACGAGTCGAGGTGAATTGTTTTGATTGTTGGGGATCATAGGGCAGCCAGCCTAGATCTGGAAACCATACCTCCAGCCAGGCATGGCCACCCTGCCCCATACTCTGCACAATAGAATTGCGGGCATCGATCGGCACCTTCCAGGAATCCTTCAGGGTGATGCCGCCGACAATGCGGGCCGGGATACCGAGGCTGCGCAACAGGGCGATCGAGAGATGGGCAAAGTTCTGGCAGTTACCGCTTTTGGTGGTCAGGGTGTAGGCAGCGTCATACTGGGGCGGGTTGAAGGTGTATTTGATATTGTCAGCCACCCAATTGGTGACTGCCATCACCGCATCATGTTCATTACCAGCGCCAGCGGCAAGCTGTCGGGCCAGTCTGATGATGGCGGCGTCGCTGGATTGTACCAGTTCAGTTGGCTTGAGATACCCTGCTTCTTGGTCAGCCAGGCTACCCAGAGGAAATGGCGCCTTGCTGGTCAGGGTGGTCAGTTCACTGCTGATACTGGCGGTATAGGTCAGTTTGACCCGGATATCCTGATCAACCTGTTGCCAGGTCACCTTTTGAAAGCGATTGCCGAAGCGGTCGGTTTCGATGTTTGAGCTGGCAGGACGCGGGCTGAAATCAGCCTGAAAGCCGTCGATGGTCTGACTGACGGTACGGCTGTTAAATGATGCCGGCAGGGCAAAGCGGAAGGAAAAGTTGGAGACGGCACCCTTGTTGACCGCAAACTCTACCGCCTGCTGCATGGCCACGGTGCCGTCCAGCTTCCCTTCCAGGATCAGGGTCTTGGCGGCGCTGTTGCCGCTTAACAAGACACTGCAACAGGCTGCGGTTACAACGGAAAGGATCAGCCTTTTCATGACAGCGCCCTCCTGTCGGTGTTGCCCTATTTATTCCCACTCAATGGTTGCGGGCGGTTTTTGGGAGATGTCGTACACCACCCGATTAACCCCCTTGACCTCATTGATGATACGGGTCGAGATGCTACCCATTACCTCGTAGGGTAGCTTGACCCAGTCGGCGGTCATGCCGTCCAGCGAGTTTACTGCCCGCAGGGCGATGGTGTAGTCGTAGGTACGGGCATCGCCCATCACGCCCACCGAACGGACCGGCAACAGCACCGCAAAGGATTGCCATATTTCACGGTACAGGCCGGCCTTGCGGATCTCGTCCAGTACGATAGCGTCCGACTCCCGCAGTATCTCCAACCGGTCGGCAGTGATCTCGCCGATACAACGGATCGCCAGACCAGGACCGGGGAACGGTTGGCGGTGGATCACCTCGTCCGGCAGACCCAGCTCTTTGCCCAGCAGGCGCACCTCATCCTTGAACAGTTCCCGCACCGGCTCGATCAGTTTCATCTTCATCCGATCCGGCAGGCCACCCACGTTATGGTGACTCTTGATCACCGCCGAGGGGCCCTTGGTGGATACCGATTCGATCACGTCCGGATAGAGGGTGCCCTGGGCCAGCCATTCCACACTGCCCAGCTTCTTGGCCTCATCCTCGAACAGATAGATGAACTCATTACCGATAATCTTGCGTTTTTGCTCCGGGTCAGTGATCCCTTTCAGTTTGTCAAGGAAACGGGATGATGCCTCTACATAGTCCAGATTGATCTTGAAGTGGCGGGTAAACAGATTGACCACCTTTTCGGCCTCGCCCTTGCGCAGCAGACCGTTGTTGACAAAGATGCACTGCAGCTGATCGCCGATCGCCTTGTGCAGCAGCACTGCCACCACCGACGAATCCACTCCGCCGGACAGGGCGCAGATCACCTTGCCGCTGCCCACCCGGGCCCGAATGGCAGCAATTTCGGTCTCAATGAAGTTGGCCATGGTCCAGAGCGGTTCGCAGCCGCAGACCGTAAAGACAAAGTTGCCGAGCATCTCGGCCCCTTTGGGGGTATGCACCACCTCAGGGTGAAACTGCACCGCGTACAGACGGCGCTGTTCGTCCTTCATGGCAGCAGCCGGTGTGTTTTCAGTGTGGGCGATAGCCTTGAACCCCTTGGGCATCTGTTCGATCTTGTCGCCATGGGACATCCAGACCTCTTCTCTGCCTGAAAGGCCGGAGAACAGATCAGTAGTGTCGTCAATGGTCATGGCGGCCCGCCCGAACTCTCGTTTGTCGGAACGCTCCACTTTGCCACCCAGCTGACTGGTCATCAGCTGCATGCCGTAGCAGATACCCAGCACCGGCACACCCAAGTCGTACACACCAGCATCTGAATGAGGCGCTTCGGCGTCGTAGACGCTGCTGGGGCCGCCTGACAGGATGATGCCCTGCGGGGCAAAGGCTTTGATCTTTTCCAGGGAGATGTTGTAGGGGTGAATTTCGCAATAGACCGATTGCTCACGAATGCGGCGGGCGATCAGTTGGGTGACTTGGGAACCGAAGTCAAGGATCAGGATCTTTTGGCTGTGAATATCGGTGGAGCTCATATCACTCAATTCCTTACTGTGCTCTATAGTTAGGTGCTTCCTTGGTAATGGTGACATCGTGGACGTGGGACTCTTTCAGGCCGGCGCCCGTGATCCTGATAAAACGTCCGTTTTCCTGCAGCTCCTTGATCGTGGTGCAGCCGGTATAGCCCATGCCAGAGCGTAATCCGCCGATCAACTGATGAATGTTGGCCGACAGGGGGCCGCGTAACGGCACCATCCCTTCAATTCCCTCCGGCACCAGCTTGACATCATCGCCCACATCAGACTGGAAATAGCGGTCTTTGCTACCTTCCTTCATGGCGCCGATCGAGCCCATGCCACGGTAGCTCTTGTAGGTTCGGCCCTGGTACAACACGGTGTCGCCAGGGGATTCCTCGGTGCCTGCGAACAACGATCCGATCATGACCACATCGGCTCCGGCGGTGACTGCCTTGGGCAGGTCACCGGAGAACTTGATGCCGCCATCGGCAATCACCGGCACGCCATGCTTATGAGCCACGCGGGAGCATTCCATAATGGCGGTAATCTGGGGCACACCAACACCGGCAACCACACGGGTGGTGCAGATGGAGCCCGGTCCGATACCCACCTTGATGCCATCGGCGCCGGCCTTGATCAATGCCTCGGCTGCAGCGGCGGTGGCGATATTGCCGGCAATGATCTCAATGCCGGGGAAGGTGGCCTTGGCACGAATCACCGCGTCAATCACCCCTTGCGAGTGCCCGTGGGCCGTATCAATCACTATCACGTCCACACCGGCCTTCATCAATGCCTCGATGCGGGCCTCCATCTCGGCGGTGGGGCCTACCGCCGCTCCTACACGCAGACGCCCCAGGCTGTCCTTGCAGGAATGGGGATACTTTTTAACCTTCTCGATATCCTTAATGGTGATCAAACCTTTCAGGTTGCGGTCATCATCCACCACCAGCAGCTTTTCAACCCGGGTATGCTTCAGGTGTTCCTTGGCCTGCTCCAGTGTGGTGCCAACCGGCACCGTCACCAGATTTTTCTTGGTCATCCGCTCGGAGATCGGCAGATCAAAATCGGTCTCAAACCGCAGGTCGCGGTTGGTCAGGATACCCACCAGCTTGCCGCGTTTATTGATGACCGGTACCCCGGAGATGCGATAGCGGGCCATGATCTCCAGCGCCTCACGAATCTTCTGGGTGGGACGCATGGTGATCGGATCGACGATCATCCCCGATTCGCTCTTTTTGACCTTGTCCACCTCGTGGGCCTGTTCCTGGATGGTCATGTTCTTGTGGATGATACCGATACCGCCCTCGCGAGCCATGGCGATGGCAGCCCGGGATTCGGTCACCGTATCCATGGCAGCGCTTACCAGCGGAATATTCAGGGCGATGTTGCGGGAAAGTCGCGTGGTCAGGTTGACATCACGGGGCAGAACCAGTGAATGGGCGGGGAGCAGCAAGACATCATCAAAGGTCAGGCCTTCGGGGAGTTTTTCATACGGCATGGCGTCGCTACCTCGTGGTGAGATAAATTTTACCGACGTTAGTACAGCCTAACGTCGAAGTCAAGATTGTCTACACGATCTTAGCGCGGCAAAAAGGCATCCTTGGCCTTGATCCGCTTGAGGGTGGCGACGATCAGCTTGGCAGCCGCCTCCAGGTCGGCAAGCGACAGCACCTCCACCGGGGTGTGCATATAGCGCAGTGGCAGTTTGACAAGGGCGGTGGCAACACCGTTACGGGAGATCTGCATCACATTGGCATCGGTGCCGGTGGCTCGTGGTGCAGCAGTCAACTGCACAGCAATCTTGTCTTTCTGAGCCGTTGCATACAACAACTCAAACAGTTCATGGTTGATGTTGGCGCCACGGGGCAGGACCGGCCCCTTACCCAGAGCAACCTCGCCGTTGTGTTTGCGCTCCACGTCCGGCTGGTCGGTGGCAAAATCCACCTCCACGCAGATGCCGATATCGGGATTTACCGTATAGCTACTGGTGGTACCTCCCCGCAGTCCCACTTCCTCCTGTACTGACGAGACACCGTACAGGTCCACCGGCAGCTTTTTAGCTTCGCCTGCCACCAGGCGTAAGACCTCGGCCACCACAAAGGCGCCGGCCTTGTCGTCGAAGCCACGGCTGGCCACCCGATCTCCTTGCAGCCGGGTAAAGCCGCTGTCAAAGGTAATACAATCCCCTACCCGCACCAGTTTTTGAGCCTCTTTTTTGTCTTTGGCGCCGATGTCGATATACTGGGCCTCCAGCTTGACCACGGTCTCGCGATCCTTGCCGTCCATCAAGTGGATTGGGCGCTTGCCGATCACACCGGACAGGGGGCCGTTGGCTGTATGGATAGCAATCACCTTGCCAGGGGTCAGGTGGGCATCCACTCCTCCAATGGCGGCAAAATAGATAAACCCCTTGTCGTCGATATACTTTACCTGCAGGCCGATCTCGTCGGAGTGTCCTACCAGCATGACCCGGGGACGGTCCTTGCCCTGACCGGGGATAAAACCGTAGACGTTGCCCAGCACATCACTACTCACTTGGCAATACGGTGCAACATACTCACGGAACAGCCGTTGGGCAGGCTGTTCATAGCCTGACGGGCTGGGGGCGGATAACAGTTGTTCAAGGAAGGTAATCGACTGCTTGCGCATAAATTGATACTCCTCGTATTAATTGATGGTTATGCAAGAACTGCTCAGGTGATGCTTTAGGCTCTCCAGCCGTAGATGATGCTGATCCAGGAGCGGATCGGTCTGCAGATCAGAGACAGCAATACCGGCAAGTTGCCAGCGTTGCAGATTACGGTTGCCGTGTCCCCGTACCTCGGAAATGCGCTGTGGGTGACAGCGAATAATCACCGGGTCTGCTGAAGACAACTGTTCTGACAAGCGCAGGACCAACTCGTAAAATAGCTCACCCCTGACCAGTTGACCCAAGGCAGGATGCCAGCAGCCCGCCAGGATGGTCTGGCCGGGCAACAGGCCATCATCTGCCTGCAGACCGATCCGGATCACCGGACAGCCGGCCCTGGTGGCCTCACGCAACAGCGTGGCACAGAGCCTGACGCCATCATCCAGACCTGGCGGGCAATAGTTGCCCTGCTGAAGCAATCGGGCCAGTCCGGTACCGGCCAGCACCACAGCAGGATAGATACGCAGAAACTGGGCACCGGCAGCCATCACGCCACGCAGTGAGTTCACCGCCTTGACCGGGTTGTCACCCGGTAGGCCGGGTAGCAGTTGTGCCCCGGTCGTGAAACCATGGGCTGTCGCCCGTTGTATGGCTTCTATCGCCTGTCGGCCGGTATGCCCCCGGCCTGATCGCAACAGCACTTCGTCATCCAGAGATTGTACCCCAATCTCAATGGTTCGCACCTGGTGTGCGGCCAAAAAATCCAGAGTAGTGGTATCAAGGGCATCAGGACGGGTGGAAATACGGATGCCGCTTACCTGACCGGATGCAATAAACGGCACCACCCCACTCAGCAAGCACTGCTGCTGTGATCGGGGGAGTAGCGTAAAGCTGCCACCGTAAAAGGCCACCTCGGCCGTCCGTCCCGGTGAACGTGCTAGCCATTCCTCCACCGTTGCCGCAATCCGTTCCGCTGTCGGCAGTGCCGCCTGTTCACCACTGATCAGGCGTTGATCGCAAAAAAGGCAGGTGTGAGGACAGCCGGCGTGGGGAATAAAAAACGGAATGATCAGGGGACGCATTGTTCGTTGCATTATCGAGAATGTAGCCGTTGCAGTGCCGTTTTGGCCGCTTCCTGCTGGGCAGCCTTCTTGCTGCGCCCCTCCCCTTCCCCGATCACTTTGCCGGCAAGACTGACTGCAACCGTAAAGCGACGGTCGTGGGGCGGGCCTTCTTCTCCAATCAGTTGATATACCGGCGCTGGCTGACGTTGGGCGGCCAACCATTCCTGAAGTTTGCTTTTAGGATCGTTTAAAGGAGCCCCGTTCATAGCCTGATCAAGCAAGGGCGTATACACCTCTTGCACCACAGACTGCACTGCCGCAAAGCCACCATCGCGATAGATGGCACCCAAAACAGCCTCCAGCACGTCAGAGAGGATTGAGGGTTTGTCGCGGCCACCATCCTGTTCCTCACCACGACCCAACAGAACATGTTGGGCAATGCCCAACTCTGACGCCACGTTAGCCAGCCGGGGCTGGTCCACAAGCGAGGCCCGCAGACGGGAGAGATCTCCCTCCGGCAGCTCGGGAAAGCGTTGCGTCAACAGGTCGGCCAGACAGAGGCTTAAAACAGCGTCCCCCAGAAACTCTAGGCGTTGATAATCGGGCAGACCGGACTCCCGCGTTTCATTGACAAAGGAGGGGTGGGTCAGGGCCTGGCGTAACAAGGCGGTATTCAGGAAGGTGTACCCAAGAATGGTGGCGGGTTGTGCAGGCATTATGGCTCCTTGACCCGAGAGTATAGCGTCTCGCCGGAGCCGCTGCAAGGATGTTCGGTTTGCGGTTGCCAAGCCACGTGCAGATGCCTATAATGTCCCATTTTCGAGGACAGCAATCCACGATGTTTCTTACCTTTGAAGGCATAGAGGGGTGCGGCAAAAGCACCCAGATCCGCTTGCTGGCCCAGACTTTGCTGGCGGCCGGACATCAGGTGGTACTCACCAGGGAACCGGGGGGCTGCCCGATCGCCGACCAGGTGCGCGCGGTGTTGCTGGATGCCGCCAACCGGGCCATGGTGCCGATGACCGAACTGTTACTATACGGTGCAGCCAGGGCCCAGCATTTGAGTGAGGTAATCCTCCCAGCACTGGCTCAGGGCCAGATTGTGCTGTGCGATCGGTTCAGCGATGCCACCCGCGCCTACCAGGCCTTTGGGCGCCGCCTCGATCGTCTGCTGATCGAGCAGGTCAACCAGCTGGCCTGCCAGGGGTTGTGTCCGGATATGACCCTGCTGCTTGACTGCCCGGTAGAGGTGGGATTGGCACGTGCACGGCAACGGATCGATGCGGCCAGTGGTCCGCGTGAAGAACGGTTTGAGCTAGAGGCATTGGCATTTCATCAGCGGGTACGGGACGGTTATCTGGCCTTAGCGAACGAAGAAACAGAGCGCTTTGTGCTGATAAATGCCAGCCAGACTCCTGAACAGGTCGCTAAACAGATCGCTACGGCGGTCCTGTCTCGTCTGAACGGATAACCATGATGCGCTTTGATGATCTGCTGGGACAGGATCGGGTGATAAACGCCCTGCGGCGTTCGATTGCAGCCCATCGCGTGGCCCACGCCTATCTGTTTGAGGGCATTCCAGGCTGTGGCCGGCGAACCACCGCGCTGGCCCTGATTGCCTCCCTGTTCTGCCACCAGCCGGTGACGGGCGAGGCCTGCGGCAGCTGCCCTGGCTGCAAAAAACTTGCGGCCGGCAATCATCCGGACCTGCATCTGTTACAGCCGCTACCTGACAAGCGAGACATCAGCATCGAACAAGTCAGGGAACTGCAGCAGATGTTGTCCCTGCGGCCGTTTGAGGCCAAACGCAAGGCATGTCTGATCGAGCCGGCCGAACGGATGTCAATCGGTGCTGCCAACTCGCTACTGAAGACCCTAGAGGAACCGCCAGGCGATAGCCTGCTGATTTTGCTGACCAGCCAGGCGGATCTACTGTTGCCAACCGTTCGTTCCCGTTGCCAGCATCTGCGATTCGCGCCGCTGGGTATCGATGATCTAACCACCCTGTTGATCCGTCAGGGGATGACGCTGGACAACGCCACTATGTTGGCGCCACTGGCTGATGGTAGCCTGGAGTTGGCCCGCAACCTTGAGGGTGAGGATGCCAGCTCCAGCCGTCAGGTGCTGCTGGATGCATTGCGTCAGGTCCGCCATCAACAGGTTGCCACCGTGTTTGACACCAGCGAACGTCTGGCCGAAGGACGCAACGAGACGCTGGAGCTGTTTGCCCAGCTGATATCCCTGCTACGGGATATGTTGTTGCTCCGTACTGCGGCATCGGATCGGATCGCCAACGTCTCGCTGAAGGGACGCCTGCATGAAGAGGCCGACCGCTTTCTGCCCAGTAGACTGATGGAGTCCCTGGAATTAGCCATTGAAACGCGCCGTGCAATACAGGGCAACGTCAACCCCAAGTTGGCGCTGGATCGCTATTTGCTGCGCTATAGTCGCTTAAGAATAACCTGACCCGTTTAAGTCGGGCTGTCTGCCAAAGGAGCGTGCACGTGGTACGTGTTGTCGCAATACAATTCAATCATGCCGGCAAGATCTATGATTTTAACGCCGGAGAGATGGACCTTAAAGCTGGCGATCGCGTGGTGGTCGATACCGAACGTGGTGCCGGCCTGGGTATGGTGGTTGCCTCTCCGGTTGAGAAGGACCCTGCCCAGTACGCCCAGCCGCTTGCCATGGTTCGGCGTTTGATGACCCCAGAGGACGAACAGACCCAGTCCCATCATGCCCGCCGTGAACAGGAGGCCCGTGAATTCTGTCTGCGCCGGATCAAGGAACGGGGCATGGAGATGAAACTGGTGCGGGTGGAATACCTGTTCGACGGCAGTAAGGCGGTCTTTTACTTTACCGCCGATGGCCGGGTGGATTTTCGCGAACTGGTCAAGGACCTGGCTCATACCTTCCACACCCGGATTGAGATGCGTCAGATCGGCGTGCGTGACGAATCAAAGATGGTCGGCGGTCTTGGCATCTGCGGCCGCGAACTATGTTGTGCCTCATTCCTGCGTGACTTCCAGCCGGTTTCGGTCAAGATGGCCAAAGAACAAAACCTGGCCCTGAACCCTACCAAGATATCAGGTCAGTGTGGCCGTCTGCTTTGCTGCCTTGATTACGAGTACGAAGCCTATTGTGAGTTACGCAAGAATTTTCCCAAGTGCGGCAAACGAGCCTGTACCGTTACCCATTGCGGCACCGTGGAAAAGATGAACCTGTTGACCGGTGAACTGACCTTGCGTCAGGGGGATGGCAAGTTGGTCACTGTGCACGTCAAGGAGCTGGTGGACGAATCCCGCCTTGAAGTTCCTCCCAAGGCTCCAGCGGTTGAACGTGAGCAGCAGCCCAAAGAGCGGCGCGACCGAGACCAGCAGGCAAAGCAGCAACCACAAAGACAACGTCAGCCACAACAACAGCAACCCAAAGCTGTACCCACTCCTCAGGAGCAGCCGGTTGCATTACCCCAGACAGCAGCAACGGCACAGGAACCAGCCGTATCCGACGAACAGAAGCCAAAACGGAAAAGGCCCCGTAACCGCCGGCATGGTCATCGCAAACAACACGACAAAAAACCTGACGCACCAACCCAGGAGTAAGCACCATGAAGCCGACCTTTTATCTGACCACACCGATTTACTACGTGAATGATGTGCCCCACATCGGCCATGCCTACACAACGCTGGCGGCCGATGTACTGGCTCGCTACAAGCGACTCAAAGGGTACGATGTCTTTTTTCTGACGGGCAGCGACGAGCATGGCCAGAAGGTTGAAAAAGCAGCCCAGGCGGCCGGTGAAGCGCCGCTTGAGCTGGCCGACCGAGTGGTCAAGCGCTTTCAGGCCCTTTGGGAGAAACTGGGCATCTCTCATAGTGACTTCATCCGCACCACCCAGGAACGCCACAAGCAAGGCGTCAGCCACATCTTCAAGCAGCTGATGGATCAAGGTGATATCTACCTGGGTGAGTACGAAGACTGGTACTGTACGCCTTGCGAAACCTTCTGGACCGAGACCCAGGTAGAGGATGGCAAGTGCCCTGATTGCAACCGACCGGTGGAAAAGCTCAAGGAAGAGTCTTATTTCTTTAGGATGAGCGCCTATGGCGAGCGACTGTTGGCACATATTGAGGCCAACCCAGACTTCATCCAGCCGCGCACCAAGCGTAATGAGATTATCTCATTTCTTAAAGAAGGGTTGCGCGATCTGTCGGTATCACGCACCTCGTTCTCCTGGGGTATCCCGGTGCCGGGCAACGAACGACATGTGATCTACGTCTGGTTCGACGCCCTGACTAATTACATCACTGCCTTGGGTTATCCGGACGCCAGTGGCAACTTCGGTAAATACTGGCCAGTTGATGTTCAGTTGATCGGCAAGGATATCCTGCGCTTTCATGCGGTCTACTGGCCTACTTTTCTGATGGCCGCAGGGGTGCCGTTGCCCAAGAAGGTGTTTGCCCATGGCTGGTGGACGGTGGAAGGCCAGAAGATGAGCAAGTCGCTGCAAAATGTCGTGGAACCGAACATGCTGATCGATAAGTACGGTGTGGATGTGGTGCGCTATTTTCTGCTGCGCGAGGTGCCGTTCGGCCTTGACGGTGATTTCTCCCACGCCTCACTGATCAGCCGGATCAACTCTGACCTGGCCAATGACATCGGCAACCTGCTATCTCGCTCCACCGCCATGCTGGTCAAGTATTTCGACGGTGTGCTGCCCGCCCCCGGGCCGCTGACCGAGGTTGACCAGAACCTGAAGGCCAAGGCAGAAGCCATGATCACCGCCGTGGACAGCTGCATGGATGAACTGGCATTCAGTAAGGCGTTACAAGCCATCTGGGAAGTGATCGGCGCCGGCAACAAATATATAGACGAGACCACCCCCTGGACGCTGGCCAAGGATCCGGCCAACCAAGAACGTCTGGCTACGGTGATGTATTGCTTGCTGGAGGTGCAACGCCTGATTCACAGTCTGGTGGCGCCTTTCATGCCCGAAACCGCTCAAAAGGCCTTGATTAGCCTGGGGTGGACCAGTGAACTCAGCCAACAGGACCTGATCTGGGGCAAGTTGACTGCAGGAGCGGTGATTACCAAGACAGAAGCGCTGTTCCCGCGCATCGAAACCAAAGAGTAATCTTCGTACTACACACAAAAAAGCCCGATCGGCAAACTCCGATCGGGCTTTTTTGACAAACAACATTTAGGTTATGAGCAGGAAGAAGCTCCCCAGGCCGGCGCAATCACCAGGCCTTCACCTTCTGCAGACCGGACATAATCAATCACCTGCTGATCCACAAACGACATCAAGCCTTTTTCCAACACCACGGCAATCTCATTCAGTACCAGCGTCGCATCCTTCTCGTTCGGCTCATCCAGAGCCAAGCCCAGACGGGGACCGCCTCAACCAAAACCTTCAAACACTACCCGCAGGCTCTTACCGGGATTTTCGGCAAGCACCGGCAGCAGCATCTCTTTAGCTGCATCAGTAATTTGCATAACCACCTCCTGTGGAATATATTCAATTATTCATATAGATTAAATATAAAATTTTGTCCAGCAGAAAAAAAAGAGGTTCAGACGTGGTTACGCAACATCAGTTCCTGGGGGTGGGGTGAAAGGTAGACCTGTTGCAGCAGATAATCGTGCTGGTACTTGCGAATATAGTGATTGAGCAGGGTAAGCGGTACGATCAGCGGCAGTTGCCGCTGGCGATACTGCTCGATCAGGCTGAGTAACTCCTGCTTTTCCCACGATTCAAGCTGTTTTTTAAAAAAGCCCATCACGTGATGCAGGGTGTTGACCTGTTTTGCCGGCGTGGCATGCAACGACAGGGCCTTCATAAACGTCTCAAGATACTGTTCACGCATTGTCTGGAGTGGCAGTTGTTTGCCCTGTGCCACCAGTCGACCTAACTCGCGGAGCAGCTGCGGACTGTGACTGAGAATAAGGAACTTGTGGCAGGTATGGAATGTCACCAAGCCTGCCAAGGTGCCGTCAGTCTGTTCGAAATCTTTCCAGCGTCGATAACAGAAGATCCGCTCCAGGAAGTTTTCCCGTAGTGCGGGGTCATACAGACGCCCCTCCTCCTCCACCGGCAACAATGGAAACTGTTTACAAAAAGCAGCCGCAAACAGACCCCTGCCATTAGGGAACGGCATGCCGTTTTTTTCCTGATAGACCTTTACCCGGAACAGGCCGGAACTGGGTGAGTTTTTTTTAAATATGAAACCGCACAAATCGTCCTGGGCCAATCCAGCAAGCTTGCGTTCACAAAATGACATCATCTGCCCGGTAAGATCCTTGCCGGAGCGGATAGTCATCAGGCGCGGAGCTGTAGGGTCCCCCACCAGGCGCATCGCCTCGCGGGGGACTGGCATACCAGACTCCTGCTCGGGGCAGACCGGCACCAACTCAAAAAAACGGCCCAAGGTGTCAGTGATATAGTGATCGTGTTTGTGGCCACCATCGTACCGCACCGGCTGACCAAGCAGACAGGTGCTGACCCCTACCCGAATCCGTTTTTTATCTGGTGACGGCTCTGGCATTGCAAGCCTCAGGACAGGAAAGAGCAACAGTAGTCGGATACGGTCTTAACCTTCATGGTGAATGAAGAGTTGGCTGGCACTTCAAAGGCCTGGCCTCCAATGACCCTTTGCCAACCGGCTTCACCAGCCAGTTGCAGCTCAAGCTCTCCGGAAAGAATCTCCATCACCTCGGCCGCCGCAGTGTTGAAGGTATACTCCCCTGTCTGCATGATGCCTAAGGTCTTTTTGGTGCCATCAGCAAATAGCACCGTGTGACTGACCACTCCACCGTTAAAATAGATATTGGCTTCACGAACGACGGTTACATTGACAAATTCAGACATACACGTCTCCTGTAGCAAGATAATTGCAAGCTTACCAGACGGACACAGCGGCATAGGCCACCACGTCACCCAGATCACCGGTCACCTCACCGCTGGTAGTATAGGCCACCAATTCAGCCTGCGTAGCTCCCAGCTCTCTTGCGGCCACCAGCATCACCGCAGCCGGCACTACCCCGCACATGGTGATATGACGTAATCGGCATACCTCCAACAAACCCACAGCATCAAGTGCCAGCACCTTCTTTAATGCCTGCATATCCTTTAGTTTGGCGGTTTCGGCTGATTCGTAGTGGGTCATGTCGGAACTGGCCAGCATCAACACCGGCTCACCAAAGCCGCGGATCGCGGCAGCCAACCCTTTGCCCAGCAGTTCGCACCCGACAGTATCACCAAAGGCCAGACACAGTGGAACAATGGCGACATCTGGGCGCAGATACTGCAACAGGGGTAGCTGCACCTCCAGCGAATGTTCAAGGGCATGGGCAGCAGCATCGGACTGTACCGCAGGAATCAGGCGCTTAATCAGATCAGCCAAACGTTTGTCAAGCGGCACCACACCCAGAGGTGTCTGCCAACCCTCTTCAGGGGCCAGTGCAGCCAAGGCGCCTGTGCCTCGATGGTTTGGACCGATCAGCACTACCGTGCGAGGGATTTCGACACCGGACAACAGTCGACCGGCAGTACTGCCGGAATACTGATATCCGGCATGGGGAGATATCACCCCGATTACAGAACGCTTGGCAGTATGTTCAGGAATTAGTTGTTGCAACTCGTTACGCAGATCAACTGCGTTGCCTGGGTAAAACTGTCCTGCCACGGCCGGTTTTCGGATCATGACACACCTCCTTCAAGGGTTGTCAGTCTTGAGCGGCAGCTCCTCCTGTACCTCAAACACCGGCACCTCATCCAAGGCCTGCATCTCACGCAAGGTGGGCAGACCTTTCAGGTCATTAAGATTAAATATCTCAAGAAACTCGCGGGTGGTGCCGTAGATAATCGGACGACCAGGAATGTCCTTTTTGCCCAATATTTTTATTAAACGCTTTTCAAGCAGTGACTTCAATACCGCGCCGGTATCAACCCCACGCAGATATTCAACTTCCTGCCGTGTGATCGGTTGTCGATAGGCCACTATGGCCAAGGTTTCCAGAGCCGAAGGAGAAAACCGTAGTGGCTTACCTTTTACCAGTCTGGAGAGAAAAGGCATCAGCTCTGGCCAGGTGCGCAGCTGCCAGCCACCAGCCACCTCCACCAGGTGGATGCCGGCGTGACGGGCTTGGTAATCATCACGCAACTCTTGCAGCGCAATCCTGATGGCAGCACGCTCATATTCAGGCAACCACTCACTGAGACGATCCACCGTCACCGGAGAATCGGCCACAAATAGCATCGCCTCGATGATTGCGTTAAGGGAGGGTGTCGCCACCGCTTGCTCCATCGACCGTTTCAACGGAAACAGCCGGATATATATAAATTATACCACAATCATTGTTTTGCAATGCTTTTGCCATCTTCAGGCGGCAGAGTTCAAGCAGCGCCAGAAAGTTTACAATCAGGCGTTCACGGCTGTCATCCAGGTTGAACAGCTCATCAAAGGCCAGCATCTCACGTTCCTGCAATAGTGAAAGAATCTCGTTGATGGCATCGGCGATGCTGACGCTTTCAAAGCCGATCACCTCATGCACACGTGCGGTGGGTACTCGCGCCAGGAGCGAACGAAACGCTTCGGCCAGTTCAAACAGATCCAGATCCAGCGGGCCTTCTTCAGGGGCAACGGGAAGCAAATCCGGGTTTGATATCCGCCTGGCAAAGACCTCGCGACCCAAAAGCTCACGTTCTCCCAGATACTGGCCAGCCTCCTTGTAACGCTGATAGTCCAACAAACGACGCACCAACTCAGCCCGTGGATCTTCCTCCCCTTCCCCTTCGCCTTCATCCGGTTCGGGGTTAGGCAGCAACATCCGCGACTTGATCTGCAGCAGAGTTGAGGCCATTACCAGAAAATCGCCGGCTACCTCAAGATTCAGCTCTTTCAAAAACGAAAGGTACTCCAAATACTGCTTGGTGATCAGGGCGATCGGGATATCGTAGATATCCAGCTCGTTTTTACGGATCAGATGCAGCAGTAGATCAAGCGGCCCCTCAAAGGTATCCAACTTGACGCTGTAAGCGGACGAACTGCCCTCGAACAGCGATGTGCCATCCGCCAGAATGGCCATACTCAGACTCTCAGGGCTGCGCGGACATCCTGAATGGTCTTCCTGGCCTCTATCGTGGCACGCCGGCTGCCGTCAGCCAGCAGGTCATTGACGAAGCCTGCATCGTGGGAGAGCTCCTCACGTTTGGCGCGGTATGGAGCCAGACGATTGTTGAGACACTCAGTCAGTATCTTCTTGCAATCCACACAACCGATTGAGGCGTTTTTACAGGCCGGTACAATCTCATCCAGCTTGTCCTGTGGCACATAGATCCGGTGCAGGTTGAAGGCCACACACTGTTCTGGATCGCCTGGGTCAGCCCGCCGAATCCGTTGGGTATCGGTCACCATTCCCTTGATCTTGGCTGCTGTTTCTTCGGCTGTCTCGGAAAGATAAATTGAGTTGCCGTAGGATTTGCTCATCTTGCGGCCATCCAGCCCCAACAATTTAGGGGTTTCTGTCAGCAACGCCTCTGGTTCGGGAAACACCTGGCAGTTGTAGAGATGGTTAAAGCGTCGCGCAATCTCACGGGTAATCTCCAGGTGGGGTAATTGATCATGTCCCACCGGCACTCGCAGCGCCTTGTAAAGGATGATATCAGCGGCCATCAGCACCGGATAGCCCAGGAAACCGAAGGTGGAAAGATCACGCTGTTCGATGTTGTCCAGCATCTCTTTGTAGGTCGGGTTGCGCTCCAGCCAGGATACCGGCGTGATCATCCCCAGGATCAGGTTCAATTCGGCATGCTGGTCAACCTGACTCTGCTCAAACACCAGGCATTTTTGTGGATCAAGGCCAAAGGCAACCCAATCCAGCACCATTTCGCGGGTTGAATCCTTGATCCCGGCGGTATCAGCATACTCGGTGGTCAGCGAATGCCAGTCAGCCACAAAAAAGAAACAGTCGAACTGATCCTGAAGCCTGACCCAGTTTTCAAGAACGCCATGATAATGACCAATATGAAGGCGCCCGGTGGGGCGCATGCCGCTGACAACACGCTGCTTTTGCATGTACTGACTACCTCGTTTCAGAAGATCTTGAAGCTGGCCACCTTGTAAACCAGCATACTGTAGGGGCCTGCCAAGAGGTTGATGCCTGCGGACAGGAACGGCAACAGGATATAGGAAAATACCGGGGTAAAGAATACCAGCAGAATAATGATGATCATGCCGTAAGGCTCAAGCCGCCCCAGGATCATCGACTGTCGGTAGGGTAAAACACCCATCATCACACGGCCGCCATCCAGCGGCGGAATGGGGATCATGTTAAAAACCGCCAACAGCAGGTTGATATAGATCGAAAAGGCCAGCATGTATTCGATCGGTTTCAGTACCTGCAGTGTGCTTGAAGCCTCAAGGCCACCCATGGATACGCTGGAAAGGGCACGCAGCAGAACAGCTGACAGGATAGCAATGACGAAATTGGTAATGGGGCCGGCTGCTGAGACCCAGATCATGTCACGCTTGGGGTTACGCAGGTTTTCAATCAGCACAGGCACCGGTTTCGCCCAGCCGATTCCAATGATGAACAGCATCAGGGTGCCGATGATATCAAGGTGTTTTAAGGGGTTGAGCGTGAGGCGCCCTTCCATTTTTGCGGTAGGATCACCAAACCGCCAGGCCACAAAGCCATGGGACACTTCATGACAGGTAATGGCAAACAGTCCCGGCACCAACTTGATGGACAGTTTGAGAAAAAAATCTTCCACAGCACCTCCGATTGATTACAGGTCAGTTTGTGTACCATGAAAGCTGTTCTGGCGTCAATTAAGCCAACAGCAAAGGGCGGGATTGCTCCCGCCCTTTGCTCCAGCTATACATCTGTTATTTGTGGCTAGATGTCGTAGTACAGAGCAAACTCCAACGGCACCGGTCGCATCCGCATCGGGTTGACTTCGGACTCCATCTTGTACTCGATCCACTTCTCGATAACATCCGGAGTAAAGACATCGCCCTTCAACAGGAAGTCATGATCTGCCTCCAGGCACTTGAGCGCTTCGTCCAGACTGCCCGGGGCGGAGGGGATATCCTTTAATTCTTCAGGAGACAGACCGTAGATGTCCTTGTCCAGCGGCTGCCCAGGATCGATCTTGTTCTCGATACCGTCCAGGCCGGCCATCAGCATGGCAGCAAAGGCCAGATAGCCGTTGCAGGATGGGTCAGGGGTGCGGTACTCGATCCGCTTGGCCTTGGGGTTGGTGGACATCATCGGAATCCGCAAGGAGGCGGAACGGTTACGGCTGGAGTACGCCATATTAACCGGCGCCTCGAAGCCCGGTACCAAACGCTTGTAGGAGTTGGTGGTCGGATTGGTGATGGCGCAGAGGGCCTTGGCATGTTTGATGATACCGCCGATGTACCAGAGGGCCATCTGTGACAGCCCGCCGTACTTGTCGCCGGCAAACAGGTTCTGGCCATCCTTCCAGATCGACATGTGGCAGTGCATACCGGAACCGTTGTCACCGTACAGCGGCTTGGGCATGAAGGTGACGGTCTTGCCGTTACGGTAGGCAACGTTCTTGATAACATACTTGAACCACTGCAGCTGGTCAGCCATGTCAACCAGCGAGGAAAAACGCATGTCGATCTCGGCCTGACCACCGGTGGCCACTTCGTGGTGTTGGCACTCTACGCGGATGCCCACCTTCTGCAGTTCTTGAACCATCTCGTTACGCAGGTCGTTCTGGGAGTCAACCGGGGAGCACGGGAAGTAGCCTTCCTTGTGGCGCGGCTTGTAACCCAGGTTGGGGAACTCTTCACGGCCAGTATTCCAGGCGCCTTCTACCGAATCAACCATGTAAAACGCCTGGTTGGCGCTGGAGTCATAACGTACTTCGTCGAAGATAAAAAATTCGGCCTCAGGGCCAAAGAAGGCGGTGTCGCCAATGCCGGTCGACTTGAGATAAGCCTCGGCCTTGCGTGCAATGTTCCGCGGATCGCGGGTATAGTCTTCCTTGGTGATCGGGTCAAAGATGTTGCAGATCAACGACATGGTCGGCACGGCAACAAAAGGGTCAATCTTGGCGGTAGCCGGGTCGGGCAGCAGGATCATGTCTGATGCGTGAATCGGCTGCCAGCCGCGAATGGAGGAGCCATCAAAACCCTGGCCTTCCTCGAAGGTGTCTTCGTCAAACTCGGTGATCGGCACCGACACATGCTGCCAGGTACCGATAAAGTCCATGAACTTGTAATCAACCATCAGGACGCCGTTTTCTTTCGCAAACTCAACCACCTGTTTCGGGGTCATTGAACGTCTCCTTTCCGTAACTGCCTTTGTCTTTTAGTAGGATAATACAAGCTGACTCGTTAGAGTGCGTCTTCGCCGGTCTCACCGGTACGGATGCGAACCACCGCTTCCACCGGGGTTACGAATATCTTGCCATCACCGATACGACCGGTCTTGGCGGCTTTTTCAATTGCTTCTACCACGTTTGGCAACATGCCGTCGGCGACGATGATCTCCAGCTTGATCTTGGGTATAAAATCAACCACATACTCAGCGCCGCGGTACAGTTCGGTGTGCCCCTTCTGGCGGCCAAACCCCTTTACCTCACTGATGGTGATGCCCTGAATGCCGATTTCGTTCAAGGCCTCTTTGACTTCGTCCAGCTTAAACGGCTTGATAATCGCCTCTACTTTTTTCACGCTGTACACCCTCCCTTCTCAAACGGACCATATGCACCGGGCTTGTAGAATTTTAAAACGTCGTGATCTCACCGATTATTGTTTGCAAGCAGTTTGCCAATTTCAATAACAAGGTAACGACCTATAATTACCTGCTTTTGTGTATTGTTTGCAAAAGAGGTTTGGGCGCTGCTGCACAAATAAAAGGCATAATCAGTATCTGTGCCTACTTATTGATCATGGGGTGGGCGGCTAAACAGTCAGTTCTTTCAGTTCGCGAATAATTTCGACTTGGCGCTGGTTGATGTAATAGGCTAGAGACTGCTGTGAATGGCGTTCGGAATAAAATTCGAGGAAGCAGGTTACAGACGGAGTTGTTTCAACGATCTTGACAACCGTTGCAGTGACACCTATTTCGCGCACCGAAAGATCGTCAGGGGCTTCAAGTTTGAGTATCAGGTTGACTTCCTTGCCTGATGCAAGAGGACCAAGCTCGCCATGAACCTGAAGAGCAACGCCGCCCAGGGATATATCACGGACTGTGGCAGGAATAATCTCGGAATCGCAGTAGATATCAGCGTCAGAGCGACGGCCATGTTGTCCATCGAGGCAGACCCGAACGAAACGACGCAGGTCGGAGCGGATTTTTGCGTAGCGGAAGCGGCTGAGGATGACTTTTTTACGACTGGCGTTGACGTAGAATACTTCACCAACCAGATCTTCAGGCACCGGGCTCTTTTCGTGAGACCGGATCAGCACCTTCTTTTCAAGGGTGATTACCTTTGCCTGGTACTCATGCACTTCAAACTCGGCCATGTCATTTTCAATTGACACGAGACGAGCATCGTAGGACACGGGGATCTCTTTGTAGTAGTTGAGGAACGAGAAGGTTTCACCAACCATCCCCTTCAAAAACTGTATGATGAGCAGATTGTCTTCCCGCTCGGAACCACGAACCACATTATCGTAGTAGGAAAAATCCACGTCGAATCCTTGGAAGTTGGCCTGCCTGGCGTAGAGAAGCGATTGCAATGTGGTTTAAAAAAAGCGTATAGTTACAGCGACTTCTTTTTCTATCAAAAAATAAGGCCTATCACAAGCACTCATATGCAAAAAAACCGTATGGTTCAAGATACACGTTTCAGGTTGTTTGTGGGGCTGATGAGCATCTGCCTGACGGTGCTGTGCCCCCCACCCTCCCCAGCCCAAGCTGATATTTACCGTTTTGTAACCATTGACGGTGTCGAAACTTTTACCGATGCGCCGCTTGAGAAAGAGGCGCAGGTTATCATCAAAGATGCCGCTAAAAGTGCTCGCACTACCTCGGCTAAGCGTCTTTCGAAGACAACCAGGCTTGCGCCAGCTCCTTCGCTGCACGAAATTATCGAGAAGACCATTCAGGCCCAAACCGCACTGCCTGACAGCACATTACACGACACCCTGCTACCGGTGGATGGTCAGATCAGTTCAGGGGTTGGCATGCGCATTGACCCTATTGATGGCAACTGGCGTAACCACAACGGGATCGACATCGCAGTGCCTGAAGGCACTCCGGTCAGGTCGGTGGCCGGCGGCACAGTCCTGTATGCCGGGCTCCGCTCTGGTTACGGCTGGACTGTGCTGATTGAGCACGACAACGGCATGATCACGCTCTATGCCCACAACAGCAAAATAACAGTTGAAGTGGGACAAGGCATCAAGAAAGGCGATGTTGTGGCCCTGGCCGGCAGTACCGGTCGCTCGACAGGACCCCATGTACACTTTGAGGCCTGGCAGGCTGGCAACAACGTCACCCCTGCCTTTATGCCTGGCAGCACGCTCAAGATTGCTTCCTTGCCCAGCCACCAACGCACCAAGGCCAGCTTTCGCAAGCAAGTACTGGCTGACGGTTCACTACTGATCACCAATCTGCCCAACGCCATCCCGTAGTGAATCAAATATTAATCCGATACAGCCGGTTGCTGGCAGACGAGCGCTGTGTGCGTCCTGGCAGGGTAGCCCTGGTCGGTCGCAACGATACCACGACGTGCATCGGCCCGGCTGATCTTACGGCGCTGGCTAACGCAGTCATGGAGCGTCTACCCTCCACGGCGCTGGTTGTAGCAGAACCGCTACTCCCCTATTCCGAGCTGTTGCTGCGTCGCGCTGCACCTCATCTCAAGACCATTGTGCCACGCGATTCAGAATCATCTGCGTCGCTGCACGACATACCGCTTATTTCTGCCATAGACGGACATTCGTTGCCTGATCTGATCGCCTCGGAGCTTGCTCGCCGCAAAGGCGCCATCATCCGTGGGGTCGGCTTGGTAGCACATGGCGCGCTGACCGTAGAACAGGCCTACATTGGTTGGTCGTCACTGTACCACGCTACCTTCATTAAATATCTCGAAGACCTGCTTACCCATGGCCCCCTGCTACCTGATGAGGCGAATACCGTCGAACAGTTACTGGCCCCATTGCCCGCTATAAACGGAGACCAACCCGATTTTTGCACTACCCCCCTGTCTGATGCGACGAGCATCATCAGCGAGCTCGCCACAGTAGGACGCGCCACCGTCAAGATGGGTCTGGTGGATTCGTTTTTTGGCAATATTTCCTACACCAGTCATGACACAGTTTATATCTCCCAGACATCAGCCCGTCTGGACGAACTGGAACACCAGATTGATCCGATTCCCCATGACAACTCTTCAACAGCTGGTATTACCGCATCCAGTGAACTGCCGGCTCACCGGGCCATTGTTGCGGCTACCGGCTGTCGTGCCGTTCTGCACGGACATCCCCGTTTCCCGGTGGTTATGAGTTTTTTCAGCAGCCCTACGGAGTATGAAGGGATCGATCAGGTCTGTGGTGTGCCGGTGGTGGGGGGCGAAGGTGGGCAGGGCGGCCTGGCCCAGACCCTGCCTCGTGCCTTTAAGCTTACCGGAAAGCGGGCGGTTATTGTGCGCGGACACGGTGTCTTCTGTATCGGGCAGGAAGATTTTAGAGAGCCGTTTAGCGCTCTAGTAGCGGTTGAGCGTGACTGTCGCGAAGCATTTCGGCAACGGCTCAGCAGTTTGATTGCTAACAAGAAGTTACAAAAAGGGCGCTGATGACATCAGCGCCCTTCCACGTTGAACAACGGATTATTCCAGAGTCTAACAGCCAGCTGTCTTGCGGAACAGTTTACTGACGTTCTTACCGTCGACATCGTAAAACTTACACCGTATTTCATCACCTATGCCGATTCGTTTATCACGCAGCTTATCCAGGGTAAGATCGTCGGTGACGGTGATCGGTACTTTCGTGCCGGTTTTGTTGTCTTTCAGCATGACCGTGGCGCTGTTGCCGGAAAACTGTATTTTTTCAACCACCCCGACAATCTTCTGGTCAGCGGCAAAGGCAAGCGATGAAAGGCCGAGCATGACGACAACCATAAAAACAGAAATACATTTTCTCATGATACGAACTCCTTTTTAGCGCTGATTAAAACTAATTCAATAAAACAACGTAAAAAACATAAGCAACTATCACCTTTTTAGCAAGGGTTTTCATACCTTCTTCGATGTACCCAGTCGTCCATAACGCTTGACAAGCTGTCGGCAATGCGCCGCCAATGCTGGTGTTAACGACTGCGGAGGCATGCGCCAACCCCAGTTGCCATGCGCCGTGCCAGGGAGGTTCATACGGGCCTCTGTTGGCAATCGCAAAATATCCTGCATCGGCAGGATCGCATGGCATGCAACCGACATCAAACAGGTCCGGATCAGGTCATCGGCAAGGTCGACACCGGCAACACCCAGATATTCACGCATCGCCTGAGCCACCTCGGGGCGCAACGTTGCTGCCCAACCGTAACTGGTATCGTTGTCGTGGGTGCCGGTATAGACCACGCTATTGGACAAATGATTGTGGGGCAGATACGGGTTGGATGCATCCGAATCAAAGGCAAACTGCAGGATCTTCATCCCGGGTAATCCAAACTGGTTACGCAGGGCCTCAACCGGCGGGGTAATCACACCAAGGTCCTCAGCGATAAACGGCAGGCTGCCGATGGCGTTCTGTATAGCAGTAAAAAAACCACCCCCCGGCCCCGGCACCCAATTCCCGTGTATGGCGGTTGTGGCATCAGCCGGCACCTGCCAGGCAGACTCAAACCCCCTGAAGTGATCAATCCGTACCAGATCGAACTGCGTCAGCATCTGCCTAATACGATCAATCCACCACGCATAACCGTCACGGGCCATCTCTTCCCAGCGGTACAGCGGATTACCCCACAGCTGGCCGGTACTGCTGAAATAGTCAGGCGGAACACCGGCAACCTCGGTCGGAAAGCCCTTGTCGTCCAGCAGGAACAGGCTGCGATGGCACCAGACATCAGCAGAATCATGAGATACAAAGATCGGCAGATCACCGACGATAGCGATGCCGCGTTCGGCCGCATAGGCGCGCACGCGTTGCCACTGAAGCCAGAATTGCCACTGCTTATATTTATGGACACCGATCTCGGTCCCCAGAGATAAAGAGGCGCGTTCACAGGCCGCCCGGTCACGCAGGGCCAGTTCTTGAGGCCAGCTGATCCAGGGCAAGCCTTGGAAGTGACCTTTTAGGGCTTCAAACAACGCATAGTCATGCAGCCACCCGGTGGAGTCGCAAAAGCGCCAAAATGATTCAAGTCGTGGCGTTCGGCCCTGTGCAAAAAAATTGGCAGCGGCCACAGCCAACAGCCGTTCTTTCTGGCTTGTAACAGCTGCAAAGTCGATACGATCAGCGAAAAAACCATCGAGCTGCGTATCAGCGGGCAGATCACCGTCTTCTATTATGGCTTCAATATCGATCAACAAAGGATTGCCGGCAAAGGCTGAATAGGATGAATAGGGAGAATTCCCCGCCGCTGGCGGGGTAAGGGGCAGCACCTGCCAGAGCGAAAAACCGGCCTCGGAGAGAAAGTCAAGAAAACGAAACAGTTCGCGCCCCAGGCAACCGATGCCACCACTACCAGGAAGTGAAGTTGGGTGCAGTAATACGCCGGCACGACGTCTGACAGTCATGGATACCCCCCTTTAAATACCGCTCCTGTTTGAATTAACGGAATTGTGCGCTATAGTCAAAACATTCCCCGCACTGGAGTAGCTGTGTTTGATTCCGACATCCAAAATATGACTGCACCCATTGATCTGGAAAGGGCGCTCAGTCTGTTGATCACCGATCTGCACCTTATCCGCCGCCATTGGATCGCCTACCCTCCGGGTCATCCGGTGGTCCAAAACGGTCTGCAAAAAATACAACAATCATTTCAACAACTGCTTGCCATCCAGTCACCGGTTACAATCGGCGTGACACGTGACGGCTTGTTGCTGGGCGAGGGCTACCTCGATAAAGCCAGCCCAAACTGCCGGGCCATGGCAATTGCGCTCTTTGAGCGTGGCATTGGGGCAGTGGTGATCAGCAAACAACCACCCCTGGATGAACTGCAAGCATTGTTACACGTGCTGTCGCTTAAACGTGAAGAGATTCTGACTGCAGGCGGCATTGAAACGGTCTGGCAACAAGCTGGCAGCAATGCCATTGAGCTGCGTGGTATCCGCTATGATCGCTTGAGCGGCACCGAAGAAGTTCAGTTGATGGAAGACGATAGGGATAATGGTTCACTATGGAACCGGTTTGCGCAACTGCTGATGCAGGGTCAGGTTGGCCTGGCCGGTCAGGAGTATACTGGAGAGACGAGTCCGGAGGTGCTGGCAGCCACCTTGAACGCCCTGTTCACCCAACGCATGGGTGTGGGCAGTGGCCTGGCCTTTAATCAGCTCAGAGATGTGCTGTCAACGATGCAAAACATCGTAAACACCAAGAGCTCAGCCGCTCGTGAAGCAGCATCTGACCTGCCGACTTACCCTGTCACCGGTGATCAAGCTGGTCTTGCTGCCTTTGTTGCCGCACTGGACCCCGCGCTCCGTCGTCAGATTCTGGACGGTTTCTGTGAGATTGGCACGAGTGATTCCTCGGCCATGGAAGCCTTCTTCCGTCATCTCGGACCAGGGATTCTGCAGGAAACCTACGCAACAGCCGAGCAGTTTGCAACCGCTCCTGAGTTATTAAAGGGCATTTTACGCAAACTGGTGCCGCAGATGACAATTTCATACGAAACCAGCAGCGAAGAAGAAGAGATTCGCGACAAAGTACGGGTCTTATTACAAGAGCACCGTCAGGAAATCTATATCCCCGATGACTATTTGGATGGCTTGCAGGATCTCCTGAGCGGGACACCGTTACAGCAGCTTGCCCCGTCCGTGCTCCGCGAAGAACTGGCAACACTCGATGTAAGCGCCATTGAGTGTCGGGCCAGTGAGATCATCCTGCAGCTGGTGGTCACTGACCCGGAAGGAGAAGATCTCGAACAACTGATCCACAACCTGTCCGATATGTGCGGTTACTTTCTGGAATTGGGCGATTATGGACAGGTGCTGCGGATTCTCAGCCAGGCCGCTTCACCGCAGGTGCCGCAACAGCTGCGGCTTGCGTTGCGCGATGCCTTCAGCCGACGTGAATTTTTAGATGAGATTCTGTCGGGATTGACCATCTGGGGTAAACCCAAATACGAGCAGGTCGGTCTGTTGATTCAGGTTATTGGCAGACCGTTCCTCGATCCGTTGCTTGACCGGTTAGCCGAAGAAGAAACCATGTCGTTGCGCCGATTCATGATGGATCGCGTGCAGGCCTTTGGTGAGGCTGCCCGCCCGGCGCTGTTGGAACGGCTCTCTGATAGCCGCTGGTACGTACTGCGCAATATCATCGTCATGCTGCGCAATCTGGCGCCGGGCCAGGAAATAGATCGTTTGCGACCGCTCCTGAAACACGCGAATGCCAAGGTCCGTCAGGAGGTGCTCAAATCACTGCTGTTAGGCGGTGATCCGATTGCCCAACGCCAGGTGATGCGCGACCTTGATTCAGCAGACCGCGAGACCCAGCTGGCGGCATTAAGTCTGGTTGACCGCTCCAGTCCACCAGAGATGACCGCAAAACTTGTGCAGCTACTTTCAACTGGTGGCTACAGTCCGGTCGAGTACGAATTGAAGGCAGCCTGCGTACAGGCACTGGCCGAAACTGGACGTCCCGAGACACTGCCCGAGTTGGCAAAACTGCTTGGCAGTCGCAGTTTGTTGGCCTTTAAAACCCTTAACCGGCTCAAGGCCGATATCGTCAGGTCTTTGGATCGCTATCCCCCCCAGGCAACACTTCCGCTCCTCGAGCGCCTCGCCAAGGGTTCTGACGAACTGGCTTCGTTGGCGTCGGAACAGCTGAAGCTGGTACGGAGCAAGACCGTATGAACAAGACAATCATGACTGAGAGCATTCATGAATTCATCCGACACCTGCTTTCGTCATCGGCTGCGGCAGGCCTGTATGGTATGTCTCACCAGCAGGTGCAACGTCTGGTGGGAGTTGCCTACGCCAGCCTGAGTAAAGCCCTGGCTGTCCGACCCGATATTGCCATGCTGGAGGTTAATGGTGAGCTGGTGATTGATGCTGAACCGCAACCGTTCTCTCTGGTGCTGGAGCGTTTTGCCCGTATGTTGCAAGACAACGGAATCGGTCACCTGCGTTTCCTGGCTGGGGTTTCGCTGGACGAATTGACGTCCTTTATCAGTAGCCTTGCACAACAGAACAATACTCCCCTGGGATCCGGCGAGTATATCCGGGTTGGCCGGGTAGAACTGCCAGAGCATGGTGATGATGCGGGGAGTCTCGGGGCTGGCAATGCAGACGCAGACAACAGGCATTTCAGCCTCGAGGAGCTGGCGGGGGTCGAACTGGCCCGTTTGACGGAGGTTTATGAAGCCATCAAACGCAACGAACGGCTGAAACCGAGTGGTATTGCAACTACCGTTGCCGAACTGGTGGAGGCATTTAAACGGGAAGGTGAAGCATTATTGGTTATGGCTGCCTTACGCGAAAAAGATGAATACACCTTTACGCACAACGCCAATGTTTCTATCCTGACCATGGCCCAAGCCATGTCGTTGGGCATCAAGGGGCAACTCTTGAACGATATCGGCATGGCGGCCATGCTGCATGACATCGGCAAGATGTTCGTGCCGGACGAGATACTGACCAAACCAGGCAAACTGACGGATGATGAATTTACCATCATGAAGCGGCATCCGGTAAAAGGCGCCCGCTATCTGCTGGAGACACCCGGGGTACCAAGACTGGCCGCGATCGTGGCCTATGAGCATCACATGCGCGACAACCTGAGCGGTTATCCGCACGCCCCCAGAGGATGGCGGCTCAACCTGGCCAGCCAGATGACAGCAATTGCCGACGTTTTTGATGCCATGCGTACCCGTCGCCCGTATCAGGCTCCACGGGAGACCAGCGAGATTGCCAACCTTTTGTTGTCGAAGGCCGGTACTGAATTCCCCCAGCCGTTAGTCCAAAACTTCCTGCTGCTGCTTGCTCGCCGCAGACAATCAGACTAAGACTTTTTGCGCTGTTTCTTGTCCTCATACATAGCCAGGTCTGCCTCGCGGATGGTCTCATGCAGACGAGCAGGGACGTGCGTGGTGGCAGCCCCCAGTGAAAACTGGATCGGCAGATCGTGTTCAGTGCGACTGTTGCCACTGGACAACAGTTCCCGGGCACGCTGCATGATCGTTTCCAACAGCCCCTCCCCCACCCCTTTTAACAAAACTGCAAACTCATCCCCCCCCAGCCTCACGATGGTGTCACCGCCGCGGAATGCCTCCCGCAGCAGATTGGCCGCCGCCTTGATCATGGCATCACCATGATCATGCCCGTACCGATCGTTAACGGTCTTGAGCCCATCCAGATCTGCAATTACTACCGAAATGGGAGCTGTCCGCCCCTGGCGCAGGTTCTCAAGTTCTGCTTCAAAAAAGGCCCGATTGAAAAGCTGGGTAAGTTCATCATGGGTGCTGAGATAGCGTAACCGATCCTCCATCTCACGCCGTTTGGTGACGTCGCGGGCAACATGTACCGCGCCCACCAGATTGCCATCCGTGTCAAAGGTTGGATTGACCGTAATATGAAAGTAACTATCCATGTGGGGAATGAACACTTCGGCTTCGTGGGGTTGATGATCCTTGAGCAATGCCACATGGGGGCAACTGTCCGGCGGGTGGCTGGCGCCATGAAACTGCAGGTAACAAGGAGCTCGGCCAGACAGCCCGGTACCATCGTTCCCCAGCCGTTCGCGGGCTGCCTTATTGATGTGCACAATCTGATGGGCCGTGTCGATCACCGTGACCATGTCAGGGATCGTATCAAAGGTTTCCCGCCACTGAACATTGGCCAGCTCCAGCGCCCGGCGGGCACTTATCCGCTCTTCTTCAAGCTTGACGCGCCCCATGAAGCTTCCCAGCCCTCGAGTAGCGGTCATAACCATTGAGGTTTCAGCATCGGACCATGCCCGTTCGCGATGCATGTCATACAAACTCGCAAAGCCCCACAAACGTCCATCCTCAAAGATCGGCGTCATCAGCAGCGAACGGATCTTGAGTGCGTCAAGTATGGTCCGCTCCTCAGGAGGAAAAGAGGCGCGCGGACCGGACAGGGATTTACCCTGTTCCAGCATACGGTGCCAGCGCTCGACATAGGGTAATTCCGGTGCATCAGGATCTATCCCGTCCAGCACCCGCCTGACCATGTCACCACTTGCAAAGCCGCTCACCAGGCGCACTTCGCGCTGATTAAAAAAAGAATCCTGGTAGCTGAACAGACAAACCTTATCGGCCTGAGCAGCCTTGGCCATCTCCTGCAGGGCAAAATCAACGGCATCTTGGTTGGCATCTGCAGACAAAAGATACTGGATTGCCATGTTCACGCCTGACAACAGGCGGGATTGCTGGCTGGCCAGGCGCTGACTGCGCAGGGCAGCAGCCTCTTTTTGCAGGAGGTGAAGCAGCTGTTCAATATCTATAGGTTTGAGCAGGTAGCCATCTATCTTTAGGCTGATGGCCTTTAAGAGATGCTCGGTATCGCTGCAGGCCGTGACGGCGATCACTGGAACCTGGGGGCGTTCTTGTTTGATGTGACGGACCAGCTCCAATCCAGACATGGCCGGCATGGTAAGATCAGTCAATACCAAGTCAGGCATCTGCCTGCGAAAGCGTTCCAGCGCCACACGACCATTTTCAGCAAGATACAGTTCACCGCAGATCGGTGTCAGGATCCGGGCAACATGCTTACGGACCAGCTCATCATCCTCGGCGAACAGAATGGAAAGCTCGCGCAGATCAAGCGCTGTGATTGTCGGGGAGACGCTTTTATGGGAGACCATGACAAGACCTTTACCTGCTTGCATCTTGTTTTTTTAGCCTGTTACACCCCCTCTGTCAAGCCGAGTCAAACATTAGTTTAATTTCAGGCTACAGCCTATCCTGTCGTAAAAATGTAAAAACAATTACTAATGGTTGAAAACAGGGGTCTGTGCCCGCTAGAATTATCAAATGACCTTATTTTAAGCATTGTGGTCTTCCCTTTTGATGAGCCAGTTGCTATACAAGACAAACGTTAGGTTAGCGCGACCGCCTTACTGCGGCCGGATCTATTTTTCCTGAAGGAGAGAGAGCATGAGCGAAATTATCGACATCTACGCACGGGAGATCCTTGATTCCCGCGGTAACCCAACCCTGGAATGTGAAGTATTCCTTGAGTCCGGTGCTTTTGGCCGGGCCGCCGTTCCTTCCGGGGCTTCCACCGGTGAACGCGAAGCGCTGGAACTGCGCGATGGCGACAAGTCTCGCTACCTGGGTAAAGGTGTGCTCAAGGCAATTGAAAACATTAACAACCGGATCGCTGATGAACTGATCGGCATGGAGGCCAGCGACCAGGTGGGGATTGACCAACGGATGCTGGAACTGGATGGCACTGAGTTCAAGAGCACCTTGGGGGCCAACGCCATCCTGGGTGTTTCTCTGGCCGTAGCCAAGGCTGCTGCCGAAGAGGCCGGCCAACCGCTCTACAAGTACATTGGTGGTGCCAACGCCCGAGAGTTGCCGCTGCCGATGATGAATATCATCAATGGTGGAGCTCATGCCGACAACAATGTCGACATTCAGGAGTTCATGATCATGCCAGCCGGCGCCTGCTGTTTTGCCGAGGCCCTGCGGATGGGTGCCGAGATTTTCCATGCCTTAAAGGGTGTGCTGAAAGCCAAAGGCTACAATACCGCCGTAGGTGACGAGGGCGGCTTCGCACCTAACCTGAAGTCAAATGAAGAGGCCCTGGAAGTGATCATGGAGGCGATCGTCAAGGCAGGCTACAAGCCGGGTGACGATGTGCTGCTGGCCTTGGATGTGGCCTCTTCAGAACTGTTCGACAAGGAAAAAGGCACCTACACCCTTGAGAACGAAGCACAGAAGGTCAAGACCAGAGAAGAGATGGTGCAGTTTTACGAAAACCTGGTCAACAAGTACCCGATTATCTCTATCGAAGACGGCATGGCCGAAAACGACTGGGACGGTTGGAAACTGTTGACCGAGCGCCTGGGCAAGCGGATTCAGATCGTAGGCGACGACCTGTTTGTGACCAACCCCTCGATCCTGAAAGAAGGTATCCAGAAAGGGATCGCCAACTCGATCCTGATCAAGCTGAATCAGATCGGCACCCTGACCGAAACCCTTGAGGCGATTGAGATGGCCAAGCGGGCCGGTTACACCACCGTCATCTCCCACCGTTCCGGTGAGACCGAAGACACCACTCTGGCCGACCTGGCTGTGGCGGTCAATGCCGGTCAAATCAAGACCGGATCGCTCTGCCGCACCGACCGGGTAGCCAAATACAACCAGCTGCTGCGAATTGAGGACGAGCTTGACACCACGTCCCTGTTCAAAGGCAAGGATGTGTTCTATAACCTGAAAAAATAAGATCAGCATATCAGATCGGATGGCACCAAACGGGCGGGAGCAGTTCCCCGCCCGTTTGTCATACCGGCACAGACTGGCAATTCATCCAGCTTGTGGTATAGCACAAGGCACTACCACAACGTACGGGAGCCCAACCACATGGATTCAGTCTCACTCTGGAAGCGTTATCAACAACATCTCTGTCACCGCCCCGAACTCGGTCTCTGGCTTGACATCAGCCGGATGGGCTTCGATGACGGTTTTCTGCAACGGATGGAGCCGGCCATACAGCAGGCGTACACAGAAATGCAGGCCCTGGAGACAGGCGCAATTGCTAATCGTGATGAAAACCGGATGGTTGGCCACTACTGGCTGCGGGATGCTCAACGTGCCCCTTCACGGGAGCTACAACAAGAGATCGAGCAAACCGTTCAGGAGATCGAACGGTTTGCGGCCGACATCCATAATGGCGCCATCCGCTCTCCCGCGGGGTGCCCTTTTACCAAGCTGTTGCTGATCGGTATAGGCGGCTCTGCCCTGGGGCCACAGTTTGTGGCTGACGCGCTGGGTGGACCAAGCGACAGAATGGCCCCCTACTTCCTCGACAACACCGATCCTGATGGCATGGACCGTGTATTTCAGCAAATTGGCAAGCTTGAGGAGTGCCTGGTGTTGGTCGTCTCCAAAAGCGGCTCCACTAAAGAGACCCGCAACGGTATGTTAGAGGCACAAGCTGCTTGGCGCAACGCCGGTCTGGATTTCAGCAGGCAGGCCGTGGCCGTTACGGGAAAGGATAGCGAGCTAGATCGGCTGGCTGCATCAGAAGGCTGGCTGACGCGGTTTCCGATGTGGGACTGGGTCGGTGGACGCACCTCGGTCATGTCGGCCGTTGGATTGTTACCTGCCGCTTTGCAGGGGTTGGATATCCAGAGTTTGCTGAAGGGGGCCCGCTTGTGTGACCAGGCAACCCGCAGCAGTGACACCCATACCAACCCGGCGGCCCTGATGGCACTGATGTGGCATCACGCAACCAACGGTTGTGGCGCAAAGGATCTGGTGCTGTTACCCTACAAGGATCGCCTGTTGCTGTTTTCGCGCTACCTGCAACAACTGATCATGGAATCAATCGGCAAGCAGCTTGACCGCAACGGCAGGCAAGTGCATCAGGGATTGACGGTCTATGGCAACAAAGGTTCTACCGATCAGCACGCCTATGTGCAGCAGTTGCGTGAGGGGGTACACAATTTCTTTGTGACCTTCATCGAGGTGTTGCAGGATCGCCAGGGGGAATCAATGGAGGTTGAGCCTGGCATCACCAGTGGTGACTTCCTGTTTGGGTTTCTGTACGGCACCCGCCAGGCATTGACTGAGCAGGGTCGTGCTTCCATGACCATTACCGTTGAGCGTCTTGATGCGCGTACGGTCGGCTCCCTGATCGCGCTGTTTGAGCGGGCGGTTGGCTTATATGCCTCACTGATTAATATCAACGCGTATCATCAGCCTGGTGTTGAGGCGGGCAAGAAGGCTGCCGGGGCTGTCATTGACCTGCAGCGCAAGCTACAGGCCCTACTGCTGACCAGGCCCGACATAACGGCACCCGATGAGCTGGCTATTGCTCTTGGGGTATCTGATCAGGCAGAAACAGTCCAGGCCCTGATGCGACGTCTCAACCATCGCTAAACACAAAAAAGCCCCGCTCAGGCTTGGTTGAGCGGGGCTTTTTTGTGTTTCGGTAGTTAAAAAAGCTGAAACGTTAAAATTCAGCCTCGCGTGATTCTTCCAAAAGCGCCTGCAGTTCTGCGATCTGCATCTCACCTATATCCAGCACCTCGGCCTCCAGAGTTTGTTGCAAAGCCAGATCAGGATCATGCTTGAGCCCTAAACCAAAACGATGACAAGACTGATTTACAAAGCGTACGATGGCCAGCATCTTGTTGGTCGGATCCCACTCCTCAAGGTGGTGATCACGCACGACGTCGCAGTACATGGCTGGAAAATTCCAGTGCTGCATCAGCCGATACCCCTGCTCAACGTGCATCGCCTCGAATATCTCCAGCACCAGTTCATCGTCAAACATGGAATTGATCACCCCGGCCTGCACCAACCGCTCAATAGACTTAAGCAGGTACAGCTTGCCGACATCGTGCAACAAGGCTGCCAGATAAATCTCGTCAGCGATGCCGCGCATACCGCAATTTTGCGCCAGCCAACGGGCGCCTAAAGCACTGCCGTGGCTATGCAGCCACATCGCCTTCATGTACCGATCAAGTGCAGCGTTTTCTGATGCATGGGCCGAAGCCTGCGAGGCCGCAATAGCGATATTGATCACCTGCTGGGCCCCCAGACGAATCACCGCTTCCTTGATGGTGGCCACCTTGGTGCGTCCCATGTACATGGGCGAGTTGGACATCTTCAGCATCTGGCTGGCCAGTGATTGATCCTCATTGGCTACCTGGGCCACTTCATCGACGGTAAAATCGTAATCTGACAGCATCCGCTGCAGCTTGAGCGCCACCGGATGAAAAATCGGCAGTTCGATCGGTTGTGAGGCCAGTAGCTTTCTGACCGTTTCTGGTATCACCACCTGGGACATGCACCCCTCCTGAAAGTACGAACAACTGCACAGAACTGGTACGTACTTATTCTATATGCAAATAGTTGTCAATCTTAACGACGACCGGTGGTCAGGTTTACCGGATACCGCTGAATATCGTTGCCACGTTGTTTTTCCACATCCATCACGCGCACCGTGCGAACATCACTGAAGCCTGCTTCACAAAACAGATGCTCCATCTCCCTGCTGCTGAAACCGTGATGCTCAATACCGGTGGGATCATCGTGAAAACTGCCATCCTCGGCATCCAGATCTGCAATACAAAGTTGACCACTAGGACTGAGTATGCCCTGAAACCTTCTGATAAGGTCGCCAACATCAGCAATATGGTGCATCGTCATGCTGCTGACTACCAGATCGAATGGCGGTGGTAAGGCACCTAATCCGTCGTGGGGAAGGAGGAACGGCCTCACATTTGCGATAGCGGCATCTGTTAACTTGCCAGTCAGCTGCTCCAGCATGCCCTGAGAGCTATCGGCCGCCACTATCTCACGCACCAGCGGAGCCAGCAACAAGGTCACCAGGCCGGTGCCAGAACCAAAATCAAGCACACGCATCGACCTGTCAGGATGAGCCTCGCGGATAATGAGGTCAGTTACAGCCTGCGCCAGCTTCACCCGCCGCTCCTTCTGATCCCAACTGGCTGCGGCACTATCAAAATCGCGACGAACCTGCTGACCGGTCATGTTGCCTCCTGCCGGACAGTGCAACGTGGACACTCCGCATCCCATGCCTCATAACCGTCACCTGCAAGGCTCAAAAAACGTTCCATCCGGTCTTTGAAATAATCCAACGGTGCAGCATCACGCTCAACTTCGGCCAACTCATCCGCAGATATCAGATGTTGCTGGCGCAAAAAACGGTACCAGGCAACTACCCCTTCCAAGTGGCGTTCCAGGACCTCCATCTCCGGCTCAAGCGTGCGTGTGATATACCAATTGCCGGCAAAATGCCGTACCAAGCCTGGCTGTGGGCACAAGATGTTCTGTTGCAAAAAATCAATCACATAATCACGCACAAAATAGTCAGCTGAGTAGGCCAGACCTGAAGCTTGTTCGGGAGTTAGGCCGCTATTCTGTAAGTGGAAATAGAATTTTTCAAGCAATTGACGGCATAGTCCATCCACCCTCAACTCATCTTCGAGACTCTCAAAATCAAAATCAGCATGTTCAAATGTTATTTGCGGCACAGTCGAGGAACTCCTTTAACGGACCGTACGCGGGTCAAGGGCGTCGCGAATGCCCTCCCCCAGCAGGTTATAGGATAAAACGGTGATCAGGATAGCCAAGCCGGGAAACAGCGAAAGCCACCAGGCAAACTCAATATAATCCTTACCTGAAGTGAGGATATTGCCCCAACTCGGCGTGGGGGGCTGGACTCCAATACCGAGAAAGGAAAGTGCTGATTCAGTCAATATCGCTCCGGCGACACCCAAGGTAGCCGCGACCAATACCGGGGATAAAGCATTCGGCAAGATGTGCCGTACCATAATCCTGAGATCAGAACAGCCAATACAGCGGGCTGCCAAAATGTATTCCATCTCGCGAATGGTCAAAACCTCTGCCCGCACCAGCCGAGCAACCCCCATCCAGCCGGTGAGTCCGATCACCACCATAATGATCCAGATCGAAGGCTGCAAAAAGGCGATCACCGCCAGAATCAGAAAAAAACTGGGGAAGCAGAGCATGATATCCACCAGCCGCATCAACAGAGTATCCAGCCAGCCACCGTAGTACCCGGCCAATAAACCGACTATCGCACCCAACAGCACTGCAATCCCCACCGCAACAAAGCCGACCTTGAGCGATATTCGGGCGCCATACAAGACCCGCGCAAGCACATCACGTCCAAGTTCATCAGTACCAAACCAGTGCTGCCAACTGGGCGGTTGTAGCACTTCCCAGGCATTAATGGCTGAGGGATGATAGGGGGTAAGCCAGGGTGCCAGCAATGATAGAGCAAACAACATAACCACAACCACACCGCCAATTGCGGCAAGACGGTTACGGCGCAGACGCGGCCAGAAAACCGTATAGGCAAAGCTCTTCTTAAACATCAGATCCCCTGTCACTGCTGACGGATACGGGGGTCAGCCAGGGCATAGCTTATATCAGCCAGCAGGTTGCCCAGCAGCGTCAAAAAGGCTCCGATCACCAGAATACCCATCACCACCGGGTAGTCGCGAGCCATTACCCCCTGATAAAAAAGTTGCCCCATGCCTGGAATGGAAAAGATAGTCTCAAAGATGACGCTGCCGCCAATCAAGCCGGGCAGAGAGAAACCCACCAGGGTGATCAGCGGCAACAGGGCATTGCGCAGGGCATGCTTCCAGATCACTACCCGCTCGGAAAGTCCCTTTGCTCGCGCGGTGGTGATGTAATCCTGCTCAATCACCTGCAACATGGCCGATCGCATGTAGCGGGAGACGCCAGCCAGCGAACCGAAGGAGGCCACCATAATCGGCATGATCAGGTGTTTTGCCAGATCCAGCAACTGACCGAACCAGCCGTAGGCTTCATAGCCCAGGGTATGTAGCCCTGAGATAGGCAACCAATTCAGTTTGACGCCAAACAGATACATGAGCAGCAGGGCCAGCCAGAAGGCGGGAACAGCAAAACCGAGAAAGACAAATACCGTGATCCCTTTATCCAGCAGAGTATTGCGATGCACCGCTGCCAGTATGCCGATCGGGATTGCCAGACCAAATTCAATCACCAGCGCCACGATGTTCAGCGAGAGGGTTACCGGTAGTCGCTCCTTGATTTTATCAAGCACCGGGCGGTTATCACTTGAAAATGAGCGCCCAAAATCCAGTCGGGAAAGCTGCTGAAGCCAGGTGATGTATTGAACGTGCAGTGGCTTGTCCAGACCGTAAAACTTCTGCAGCCGTTCACGGGCCTCCTTGCCGACCTTGGGATTCATGGCCATCTGCATCTCCACCGGCTCACCAGGCGCCAGATGGATGACCGTAAAGGTAATCAGCGTGATGCCGAACATCAGCGGAATCAACAGCAAAATACGGCGCAGCAGGTAGACGGTCATCGCTGTTCCCGCTGTCGCAAATAGGTCTGAAAAGCTCGCAAGGCCTGCCCTCGGTGACTGACGTGGTTCTTCTCCTCCAGCGACAGCTCGGCCATAGTCTGCTGAAAACCATCCACCAGAAACAGGGGGTCGTACCCAAAGCCCCCCTCCCCCCGCAAACCATCTAGAATACGGCCAATGACCATTCCCTGAAAGGTCTGCTCTGTGCCGTCAGGATGAACGTAGGCCATCACACAGACAAAGGCAGCCTTACGGCTGGCCATAGGCAGCATTTCCAATTCAGCAAGCAACTTACGGTTGTTGGCGGCATCATCAGCTGCAGGACCGGCAAAACGGGCCGACAGTACACCGGGTCGCCCATCCAGGCCATCCACCACCAGACCTGAATCGTCGGCCAGCACCGGCAGGCCGCTGGCCAGACAGGCCTCGCGGGCCTTTTTCAGGGCATTATCGACAAAAGTGGCACCATCTTCCACCGTTTCCGACAGCTCTGACAGATCGGCTACACAAAGCAACTCATCCACTAGGTCATCCAGGACAGCCTGAATTTCCTTAAGCTTACCTCGGTTACGAGTGGCTACCAGCAACCGTTTCATCGCGACAGTGACTCCCGTTGCAGATCAAATAGCTGGCGAATACCGTCCATGGCAAGATTGCGCATGGCATCCATCTGCTCAAGGGTGAACGGCTCAGCCTCGGCGGTGCCTTGCACCTCCACAAAGCGTCCCGATGAGGTCATCACAAAGTTCATATCCACCTCGGCACCAGAATCCTCATGATAATCCAGATCCAGCAATGGCTGACCGTCGACAATACCCACGCTGACTGCTGCAACTTCCTCTTTAAGTGGATTGACAGACAGCAGACCACGTTGCTGCAGTGAAGTAACCGCATCAGCCAGTGCAACGTAAGCGCCGGTGATTGAGGCGGTGCGCGTCCCGCCGTCGGCCTGAATCACATCACAATCAAGATAGATCGTCCGTTCACCCAGTAGGGCCATGTCGGTCACTGCTCGTAGTGATCGACCAATCAGACGCTGAATCTCCAAGGTGCGGCCAGACTGCTTACCTTTGGCAGCCTCACGGGGCGATCGGGTATGGGTGGCCCGAGGCAACATCGAATATTCAGCCGTCACCCAGCCGGTTCCCTTGCCCCGCAAAAAAGGTGGCACCGATTCCTCGATCGAAGCAGTACAAATCACACGGGTGTCTCCAAACTCAATCAACACCGCACCTTCGGGATGTTTGATAAAATGCCTGGTGATCGTGACCGGACGGAGTTGCTGGTTGTTGCGTTCAATGCGCACGAATAAACCACCTCATTCTTTCGTTAATGCCGAAAATGTACGGTTTCGCGCCTGGTCTGTCAACAAAAACGGGGGATTCGCCTTGCGAATCCCCCGTAGGGTCATACAGAAACAGCTGGAATCAATCAGCCCAGAAAGGTGTTTGAACACCGGGCACGATTTGCCAGGATCGTTGAATCAACCACCTCACCACAGCAGGTGCATCTCCAGGCATCAAAGGAGCGTACAAAATCATAAAATTTCTCTGCAAACATCCGTCCCTGGCAACGAGGACATTTCATAACGATCCCTCCTTCGCACGCATGATGTAAGCTCAACACCAATTAAATAGGTGAGTCTGTGCTATACATCTAGCGTGCCAAGCTAAAAATAGTTGCAAATAATTTTACCGCTATCCTAAATAGCATTATAATATTAAATAGTTAAATACCGTTTTAAAATTTCAAGCTTCTTTTCTGCGATGCCCTTCACCTGTAGCAAATCATCAAAATCCTCAAATTCGCCATTATTTTGACGAAACAGCAGTATGCGCTGGGCCAAAATCGGGCCAATGCCGGGCACAAGACACAGTTCATCGGTTGTTGCACTGTTCAAAGGAATCGAACCAAGCAGCAGCAGACTTTGGGGGGGCGCCAAAGGTTCAATCTTCACCAGACCTGATGTATGGGCTGTTGAGCAAGCTATATCGACTTTGGCACCGGGCTGTTTTTTTAAAACAGTTTCGAGCTGTGCTTGATTGTAATGAATAATACATAGCGGTTCTGCCATTTTAATGACGGCATTCGTCATATTTATATCGCTTAGTGGATAAACACCGTGATGGCGCACATCCCCCGCCAGCTGCAGCCATGCAGCTGGCGGCTGTACAACGCGAAAGGCCGTCACAGAGGTGCGTTCTCCCCCGTAACGGCCCTTGATAAGCAGCACAAGTAACAGCGTGGCGACCACCAGGACAAGTGCCAACCGCTGCCAGATCATCGATTATGCCTGAACGACTTCCTCGGACTTATGCAGTTTATAATCAATGGCATCGATCAGCGCCTGGTAGGATGCATCAATAATATTATCAGAAACGCCTACCGTACCCCAGCGGGAAGCCTTGTCGCCAGACTCGATCAAGACCCTGATCGATGATGCCGTACCTTGCCCCGCCGGCAGCACCCGTACCTTATAATCATGCAACTTGACCTCTTTCAGCTTTGGATAAAACTTTTCTAATGCCTTGCGTAGCGCATTATCAAGGGCGTTCACCGGGCCATGTCCTTCGGCTGCGGTATGTTCAATCTTGCCACCCACCTTGATCTTGACGGTGGCCTCGGCGGTTGGTTTTTGTTCATCGGTGCGCTTTTCATCTAAGACCCTGAAACCCATAACCTGAAAGTAATTTCGATGAGTTCCAAGCGCTTTCTTCATCATCAGCTCAAAGGATGCCTCAGCCCCTTCAAACTGAAAACCACGGTTCTCCATATCCTTGATCTCTTCGAGAATTTCCTGGGTGACCGGGTCTTTACTATCCAGGTTGATATGGAACTCTTCTGCCTTGGCGAGAATGTTAGACTTGCCAGACAGGTCGGAAACCAGAATCCTGGTACTGTTACCCACCAGCTCAGGACGGATATGCTCGTAGGTCTCCGGATGACGCTGGATGGCGCTGACATGTACCCCACCCTTGTGGGCAAAAGCCGACTTACCCACATAGGCCTGATGTTTGTGAGGTGAAAGGTTGGCCAATTCATAGACAAAATGTGAGGCCTCACGCAAGGTCTTGAGTTGTTGATCGGTGATGCAATCCTTTTTCAGCTTCAGCTTGATAGCCGGGATGATCGAGCAAAGATTGGCATTACCACAACGCTCACCAAAGCCGTTGATGGTGCCTTGGACCTGAACGATACCGCGCTCCACCGCAACGATAGAGTTAGCCACGGCACATTCACCATCATTATGGGTATGGATGCCGAGTGGAATTTTGATCTGCTGCTGCACCTTGGTGATGATCTCGGCAACCTCATAGGGCATGGTACCACCGTTGGTATCGCAGAGAATGATGCAGTCCACTTTGGCATCCTGGGCAGCCAGCAGGGTCTTGATGGCGTAATCGGGATTGGCCTTGTAGCCATCAAAAAAGTGCTCAGCATCGTAAAATACTTCGCCTACATTTTGTTTGAGGAACACCAGCGAATCGTTGATCAACTCAAGATTTTCATCCAACGATATGCGCAGCGCCTCGCGCACATGAAAATCCCAGGTCTTGCCAAAGATAGTGATCACGTCTGGCTGGGCAGCAACCAAGGTCTTGATATTGTGATCCTGATCAGGAGTAGTCTTGGCCCGCCGGGTGGAGCCGAAGGCAGCAATCTTGGCCTGTTGCAGTTTTTCCTTCTTAATATCCTTAAAAAAAGAAACATCCTTGGGGTTACTGCCGGGCCAACCACCTTCTATGTAATGAATACCCAGCTCATCCAACTTATGGGCTATCCTTATCTTGTCTTCCACCAGGAACGAAATATCTTCGGCCTGCGTACCATCCCGCAGGGTTGTATCGTACAGTTTCACCAGGCTCATTGCGAACGCCTCCTGTCTGTGGATTCAGGTTTATAACGTTGTTAGAAGGTTTTCAGTATAGCATCAACAAGCCACTGTCAAGCAACATCTGCGACGTCGACCTGCGGTTGCTCGCCCCGCAAGCAAGGTGGCCTGATCAACTTGACACCAAACTGTACAGAATATCCGTGGCACAGACAAGGACCAGCCACAACGTTTTGCTGTTGACGATTTCACTTAAAATATTAGATAGTAATACAATGAGCACACGTTTCACGAGATACTTGGCTGTTCCGATGCTGCTTTTAGCATTGGTGATGATAGCTATGTCACCCCTCTGGAGCCTAACGGCGCATCATCTGCAGGAGTGTTCATGTCCAACGTCCACGATTCCCGTCGATTCTTCATCAGAGCAGTCACCTGATTCGGGTGATTCAACCTACCTTTCCGACGGACCACAAGAGTTGTTACTGGTTACCGTCAAACCGATCGATGCTCCCTGCCCCACCAACCTAAGTTTCAATACTGAGCTACAGCTGCGTTTCCCCGCTGTATTCTATTCCATCTGCAATCCACCTCAAAATTTCGTTTAAAACCCGAAACTACCACCCCAATCAGCTTTTCAACATTGACACCACCCGTGCTACTTTATGTAGTGGGCAGAGGTATAGCTCCATGAGCATTGAACAGTGTGCAAACATTAACTGCAGACACTACTTTGAGCTTATCGAATTTGGCAGCGATCGACCTGCTCCGCTTGTAAATCGAGCTGTTTGTTGCCCCTATTGCGGCCACAGTACAGAGCGACCCACTCGAGGAGCGTTCATTACCACCCCAAGCGATCAGCAGCAAACAGATGTCGCCATTAAAGCTAGAACAAGGACGCCGGGCCTGGCTTCTTCGGGCTGATGTGTTCTTTTGCTTGACAGTGTTGGCTTCGCTGCGTATGTTGTCTCGCAACCAACTGATATTACTCAGCATTAATCAGAATATTCAAATATACAATTTATCAATTCCCGTTCAGGGAATATCACCCCACAAGGAGGCATCATGAGTATCCGCACCAGACTCGTCGCCAACCTGGCGACACTGATGGCCGTGGCCCTGTTGGCAGGTTGCGAAACCGGTCCAGAGGTAAGAAGCGAGGCCCCCGCCCAACAGACCGTTACAGCAGTAAAATCTGCAAAACCAGCTGGGCCTGTTATGCCCGCCGGCGTCAGCGTGATCAGCACCGAGGACCTGAAAGCCCTGGTTGACAAGGGACCAGAAGCAGGCAATTACCTGTTGTTTGACAGCCGCCCTGCCGGCCGTTTCCACGCCGCCACCATCCCGACCTCACAAAACCTGACCGACACCGAGATGGTAAAGCTGGACCAAGAAGGCAAGGTTGCTTCACGTCTTGGTGAAGACAAAAACAGAACAATGATCTTCTGGTGCGGAGGCCCCACCTGACCGTTCTCCATCAAAGCTGCCGGTCTGGCAGCAAAGAATGGCTACACCAACGTCAAGGTCTATTCCGGTGGTGACCCTGCCTGGGCCAACGCTGACCATCCTTTCCACTCATCTCCCAAGTTCGTAAAGGATGAAAACATCATCCTGCTGGACCTGCGTGCAGCGGACAAATTCGCTGCCGGGCATATTCCTCGTGCCCTGAACCTGCCTGCAGAAAAACTGGACCAATACAAGGAGCAGAACTGGCCTTCCTTTAAAGGCGCTCCGATCGTATTTTACAGCGACAACCAGGCCGATATCGACAAGGCCCGTGAGTTGATGTACGACCTCAACCTATCCAAGACCACCGTTTTCCCTGGTGGTTTTGAGCGCTGGCAAAAGCTCGGTTATCCCGTGGAAACCGGTGCCAAGCCTGCCCCCGAAAAACTGACCTTTGTACGTATTCTGAAGCCACACGACGTCAGCATTGAAGACTTCAAGAAACTTCTAGATGATCCTTCCGTCGTTATCCTGGATGTACGGAATGACACAGAACGGGCTACCGGCAGCTTCAAGGGCTCACTGCATATCCCCTTCGAGCAAACGGCAACACGTTACAAAGAAATACCAACGGATAAAACCATAGTGATTCACTGTGCCACCGGTATCCGTTCCAGCGCCGCCTACGAGACCTTGAAGCAAAAGAACAAGGATCTGAAGCTCAAGGTGCTGAACGCAAACGTTAAATTTAAAGACGGTGTCTACACAATTACCGAGTAAACGCAGCAAACCGGTACAACCAGCAACATGATTCGGGGCGGAGCAATCCGCCCCGTTTTTTTATGCCCGCCCGCACGTTGCATTCACTGCAACACGTTGCACAAACGTTGCGTCACAACTTAAATTAATAATTACAACTACATAAACAAAAATGATCAACAATGCGTTGCAAACGCAACACAGCCCTAAACTCCCTTAGTTCAAGCACACCTACACCTTCAAAAAACATAAACATATGATATTATTGACTTATTAATTTTTAAAAGAAAATTTATCGTAGTTGGCACGTAACGTGGAATATAGGAAATCAAACGAAGCAATCAACCGAGAGGAAGCCATGACCACTGGAAAGATCGCCATACCCTACTACGGGAACCTGACTCACCCCACCAGTGGCTTTGAACGGATCTTTTTCATCATCGATCATGACGCCCAACGCCCCGCTCAGCAACAAACAGTCAGCCTGGGAATTTGGGACGCAAAACAGACACCCTTTCTAACCTCATGGTTACACGACATCGGTGTAGAACAGGTAGTCTGCAGCAAAAAACCTGACGAAAAGACCCTCGTAACCATGATCAGCGCCGGCATCAGGGTTTTCAGCGAGGGAAGTGAAGCAGCAAAGAAGCTCTTGAAACAACTTAACGTCATCTAACGATCAACAGACAACAAAACAAGCTGGTACAACTAACTACGCATCAACGAAAGGAGTAGGACCATGAAAGCAAAAAGCAATTTCTCGACCCTGGTAGCAGAAACCACCGCACGCGGTAGCCTGGCAGTATTCGCCGGTATCACCATCTTCTTGGCAGGCTTTGTAACCTGGTCAGCAGCCAGCGCAGTCGGTGCAATCATCAGCCTCTTTAACTAACTAGCAACGATAAAAAACGAAAGGAGCTTCACAATGAAGGCAAAAGTAAATTATTCCGATCTTGATGACCGTAAGTACATCGGTAAGGTTCTGGCAGTTGCAGGGGTGTTCGCCGCAGGTGCAGGTTTGGCAGTAGCTTGGCCCGCCCTATCACACATAGCAATCAAACTGGTGAGCTAACCAGATTTAAAGTTGCATCAAAAAGACAGGAAGGAATCCCTTCCTGTCTTTTTGCGCCCTGTTGATAACTACACCAGATTTTCGGACTACACCACCAAACCGGACGATATTATGAGCGTTTCAGCCACGACTGCACTTCACTGTCCCTTTTGCGGCAAGGGAAAAACCTACCGTCTTGAGGACGGTCGGATGAAGTGCGCCCAATGCGCCCATAAATTTACACCGATCCCCAGACATTCACATCTTCCCGAAGGGACCATCCGTGTTATTGCTCAGCGTTTTTGGGAAATGACGCCTACCACAGCGGTGTCAGCTGAATTACATCTGAATATCAAAACCGTCCAGCGCTACTTCCTGCGGGCACGTGAAGGAATGGCTCGCTGCTGTGAGCATTCTGCAATTGCTCACTTTGGCAGTGATAGTCTCCCTTCCAGCTGTTTTGAAAGTGACCCGTCACGAACAGAATGTGGTATGCAGGCACGACCGGTATGCGCTATAGCAGTCTCTTCCGATACGCTATCATTACTGTTTGGCGATGACAAAAAAGACCCGCCCTGCTTGCATACCACTGATGATGTTGCAGGATGGCTTTATGGACGCAATCAGGAAAGCATCGAGAGGCACCTGCTGGACCAGATGCATCTTATGTTACATACTGATCATGCGTCAGAACTCCCGCGCCAATTCTGGCAGTTTGCCAAAAAAGGGCTGGCACGCTACCAGGGAGGGTTTCGTCATAACTTCCCTCTTTTTTTGCGGGAGATGGAATTCCGTTTCAAGGTACGTCAGCGTCCGGACGCTGCAAACCTTTGCACTCAATTGTTGATCGATCACACTATCTATCAGGAGAACTAAACCATGCGACATCTTGCCACCCCCATTTTGGTCCTGTTCGTGATCCTGGGTCTGCTGGCTGCCCCGGCGTTTGTAGCTGCCGAGACCAGCAGCATGGCCTATGATCCCGAAAACTGTTTGGGCTGTCACGGTTCAAAGATCAGCCTTGAACAATTCGGTGCCTCACCGCACGGCAAAAACGGCTGTACCAGTTGCCACCTGCAGAGTGCCGACCTGAAACGTCACATGACTGGTGCCGTTAAACTCGACAAGGTTAACTGCTCCCGCTGTCATGGCAATGAAGCCAAGGAATTTGCCAAGAGCATCCATGCCGAACAGGGCCTTACCTGCACCTCCTGCCACAGTGATATTCACAGCATGACGGCAAAAAAAGGGGACAAAAAGGCAGTTATGGCCTCATGCCTCAAGTGCCATCCCAACACCAAAATTTTTGAAGGGTCGGTGCATGGCAAAGCAGTACTGAAAGGTAGCAAGGACGCCCCTGACTGCTCAAACTGCCATGGATTGCACAGCGTCAAAAAGGTGCAGCCGGCTACTACTGTAGAAGGCCGGATGTTCCACGTCGATGCCTGCATCAAGTGTCACGATGACAAAGAGATGATGGAGCGCAACCACGTCAACCACACCTCAGTTGAAACCTATCTGGAGAGCTACCACGGCAAAGGCTATCGCCTGGGCATGCTGGAAAAAGCTGCGGGCTGTTCGGACTGCCACACCGCCCACAACGTGCTGCCCAAGGAAGATAGTGCCTCTTCAGTGCACCCTGACAATCTGTACAAGTCTTGCCAGACCTGCCATGCCAAGGCTACTCCGCTTTTTGCCAAGTATTATTCACACGGAAGCCATTCCGACCGCGAGAACTATCCGCTGCTCTACTGGACTTTTATTGCCATGAGCGGACTGCTGGTCGGCACATTTGCCGTGTTCTGGCTGCACACCCTGCTCTGGTTGTTCCGTGGTTTTGTTGAAAATCGCGAAAAACAGCGTGCGCTTGAAGAAGGCCATGTGCATCACGTAGCAGAGCCGCACAAGCAGTATCTACGCTTCACTAAACGTCATATCTTCCTGCATTTTACCGTGATCGTCAGCTTCCTGGGTCTGGCCCTGACCGGTCTGCCGCTCAAGTTCGCCGACCAGAGCTGGGCCAAGACGCTGATGTCCTTTTACGGTGGTATTGAGTATGCCGGTCTGATTCACCGTGGCTGCGCCGTGCTGACCTTCTACTACTTCCTGGGCGCACTCTGGATGAGCATTGACTTTCTATTCCTGCGTAAGGACATCAAGGGCAATTTCCTGCAGCGGATGTTCGGCCCCGACTCCTTGATGCCTAACTTCCGTGACGTAAAGGATGTTATCGGCATGGTCAAGTGGTTCCTGTTCAAGGGTCCCAAGCCCACCTTTGAGCGCTGGACCTACTGGGAAAAATTCGACTTCATCGCCGTCTTCTGGGGTATGTTTGCCATTGGCGGATCCGGCCTGATCCTCTGGTTCCCCGAGTTCTTCGGCATGTTCCTGCCGGGCTGGATGATGAACATTGCGACCATTGTCCACTCTGACGAGGCCCTGCTGGCCACCGGCTTCATCTTTACGGTGCACTTCTTCAACACCCACGGACGCCCTGAAAAGTTCCCGATGGATTTCGTGATCTTTAACGGTCAGATGTCCAAGGAAGAGTTCATCGAGGAGCGCGGCGATCAGTGGAAACGCTACGAAGAACAAGGTATCACCGAAAACTTCGTCTGCGAGAAGCCCAGCGGTGTGTTGTATGACTTCCTCTTCAAGACCTTCGGATTCCTGGCTGTCTTCACCGGCCTGGCTCTGGTGGTGGGCATGCTGTTTGCCTTCTTGAAGTAAGGCTTTTACACCAGGGGACGCAGCATCGACTGCGTCCCCTTTTTTTAAAAAAAATCCTGCAGAAAGGAATGCACTATGAAAGTAGCACAAACAGTTCCCATACTTGCCTTGGTACTGTATATTTGTGGCGGCATCAGCACGTTTAGCGGCATTGGTCTACTGGCCTTTGGCGCCAGTGGTCGTACGGTGACTGGTTTTAGCATGCTGGTGGGTGGTGTCCTGCTTTCCATGACCGGCGTCATGCTGATGCGTATCTCGCGCAACCACACCGAACGCCAACTACGCTGTTCCATTAAGTCCTGATAGTAACTCCCGACCTATCCCGGGTGGAGAGGCAATGACCAAACAAAAGAACTGCGAACACCTCGAATATGCCAGCCATGTCATGGACTCGGTTGCAGACGGCGTTTTCACCGTTGACCGAGACATGAAGATCATGGCCTATAACCGGGCTGCCGAACTGATAACCGGCATACCGCGCGAAAAAGCTGTTGGCAGGCCGTGCCATGAGGTTTTCCGTACTGCCGTCTGTTTCAGCAGGTGTCCGGTGCGGGAGGCGATTGAAAAAGGCAAACCGGTGCTCAACCGTGAGGTAACCATACAGAATTGTCAGGATGAGCCGGTACCGGTATCAGTAAGTGCCTCAATTCTGTATGACGGTGAAGGCAATCCGATCGGCGGTGTCGAGACTATCCGCAGCCTGCGGAGAATTTATGCCATTATGGACTCGGTTCCCGACGGTCTTTTCACCGTTGATGAGGGGATGCTGATTACCCATTTTAACCGGGCCTGTGAAGAAATAACCGGTGTCAGCCATGATGAGGCCATTGGCCGCCCCTGCTACGAAATCTTTAAGACCGAGGTATGCACCGGCGCCTGTCCAATGGTCGAGGCGATAGCAACCGGACAATCGATTCAACGAGAAGTAGATATTACAGACAGATCCGGCCGTAAAAAACTGATCTCAGTCAGTTGCTCAACGCTGTACGACTGCGCCGGCAAGGTAATGGGCGGCATTGAAACGGTGCGTGACCTGACCCCCATCAGCAGCATGCGGGAAGAGTTGCGTGACAAATACACCTTCCGCAGCCTGGTAAGTCGCAACCCCGTCATGCGCCGACTGTTTGATGTGATGGAAGATATCGCTGCCAGCGACGCCACCGTCTTCCTGCATGGTGAATCAGGCACCGGTAAGGAGTTGTTTGCCCGAGCCATTCATGAACTATCTCCCCGTCGCAACGGTCCGCTGGTCATCGTCAACTGCGGTGCACTTCCGGAAACACTGCTCGAGTCAGAGATTTTTGGCGTACGTAAAGGCGCCTTTACCGGGGCCACTGAAAACCGCCCCGGCCGGTTAGAGCTCTGTGAGGGTGGCACCTTTTTCCTTGATGAAGTTGGCGATCTGCCACTGCCGCTTCAGGTCAAATTGTTGCGTGTGCTTGAAAATCATGAGTTCCAACCATTGGGTGCCCGTGCGCCGATCAAGGCGGACGTGCGTTTTATCACCGCAACGCACCGCAACCTGGAAGAGATGGTAGCCAACGGCACCTTCCGCCAGGATCTCTACTTCAGGATTAATATTGTTACCCTCAACATACCGCCGCTACGAGAACGCCTCGAGGATATCCCCCTGCTTGTGGATATGGCCTTGCAACGTTTTAACCTGTCCTACAACAAAAAAGTTCGCAATGTTGCCCCTGAAGTCTTAAAGCTTTTGTTGCACCACAGTTTCCCGGGTAATGTGCGAGAGCTCTTGAACCTGCTTGAACAATCTGTCATTTTGTGCAAAGGAAATGAAATCCAGTTGGAGCACCTGCCGCGCAGTTTTATTGAAAACACTGTTGGGGCAACGGCAACAGAACCACGCCGAAGCGGCCGTCTGCCAACAGCAGAAGAGATCAGCAAGGTATTGGCGGCACATAACGGTAATCGCGCAGATGCTGCTCGAGAACTCGGTGTGGAACGTACTACCCTCTGGCGATGGATGAAACGTTACGGATTGTCAGACAACTAACTTGGGGAGCTCTTACAACGTGGAACGGTCAGCGCTGCAACAATTAGCCGCCCAGATTGATGATCTGTTTGACTTGGGACGGATAGATGAAGGGCAACAGGCTCTGACCACTGCGCTTGAAAAATCGCAGGGCACCCCTGCTTACGAACGCTATTTTCAGGCCGAGGCGGCCTGGTATCTGCACCGCAGCAGTAAAGAGCAGGGGCGCCTGCTCCACGAGGCTGCTGAACTTGCTCCTGATGATGTCTTCCTGCTACGCGGCGTCGGGATCTGGCAACTGATGAGCAATAAAACCTGGAGTGCGGTACGCACCTTTGACAAGGTGCTGACGCTTGATCCTCACGATGCAGACACATTGCGTTGCATGGGAATCGCCCATTCACGGCTGGACAGGGATCGTAAGGCCATTAGCTTTTTTGAATCCGCTCTGGCTGTTAATCCCCATGATGCCGATGCCCTTCGTCAGGTTGGGGTTTCGTATTCCAAGCTGGGAGACGACCAGGAGGCGCTGGGGTGGTTTAAGCGGGCCTTGATGGTTAACGATCAGGATTATGATGCCATGCGCCAACTCGGCATATCACTTGCCATGCTCAACGATCTGGACGGGGCAATGGAGTGGTTACGACTTGCTCAAGCCGTTAATCCGCAGGACTATGAAACACGTCTCAACATGGCGCTGGTGTTAAAAAAACAGCGCGGCGAAGAAACCTGGCTGGAGAGAATCTCAATACGTCTTGGCCGGTGGTTCAACAAAATTTGGGGAAAACTGCTCGACCTAGCCGGACTCAGGTAGGCACTTCGCCCCCTTTCCAAAGCACCTCTTGCAGGTCAGAAGAATGTTCCTTTGTAGTGCGACCAGCACCATGATTAGCATCCAAACGGCGCATAGCTATCTGTAACGCCTCACGAACTGCAGCCCGAGCATCTTGTTCGTTGCCGGTCTGAAAAAGTTCGTCCGCCCGTTGTACAAGTGATTCGCTGCCGCTTATGGTAACCGATTCCAGTAGACTGCTACCTGACAACGGAACAACTCCCACCAATCCACCGTAGTTATGTTTTGCCTTCATGGCTTCCTCCTGTCCAGCTTACACATCGAATCAGTGCGAATGTACTGATTCATCAGCAAAATACATGCCAAGACAAAAAACGCCATGATTACAGACTTTTATCAGGTTAACAACAAAACCAACTTGTTGCACTCGCAACACAAACGGATGGCAACCGTGATTAAACAGCAATATTGAATAGTTATCCAAGCAACACGCTATGCAACCTAAATGTTGCACTGCAACAAAACCTTCTTTTACAACAAGTCGTTACGATTCACTGCTCAGCTAGCCTAACGACCAAGCTTGACACGCGCCATCCGTTTTTTTAGACGACGGGCTTCCTTGGCGGCTTTCTCTGTCTCATCAATCAAAAACTGATGCAAGACAACCTGCTCACCACCTGCCTTGGCTCGCCGTTGTTGATAACTGCCGTCAGACTGCATATCCCAGGCAGAACGTCGGTCGGCATCGTGGGCATCCAAAACCGAGCGCAGCTGTTGTCGAAGCTCAACCTGTTCAACCGGCACCAGTATCTCCACCCGTGATTCAAGATTACGCTTCATGGCATCGGCTGAACCAATGAAATACTCCTCAGCACCATTGTTGCGGAAGTAGTAAATTCGGCTATGTTCCAGAAAACGCCCCACGATGCTGACCACCCGACCGGTTTCGGACAGTCCGGGAATGCCGGGACGGAAGCGGCAGGAGTCGCGCACATACAGGTCAACCTTCACGCCGGCCTGCGTTGCCCGATACAATGACGCCACAATGTCAGCATCTTCCAGGGCATTCATCTTAAACTGCAGATGACCGCCTCCTTTTTCACGATGTTGTGTGATTTCACGCTCGATTTTTTCTTGTAACGCGCGCTTGAGGTGTTTGGGGGCCGGTAGCAGTTTGTGATAGGTACGACGGGGTGTAAAACCGGTCGTCAAATAGTTGAACAGTTCGGTCACATCGCGACCTATGACGTCATCGCTGGTGAATAAGCCAAGATCACTGTAAATCCTGGCAGTATCCCCGTGATAATTGCCCGTGCCGATATGCACATACCGACGGATACCGGAATAATCGCGACGTACCACCAAGGTTACCTTACAATGGGTCTTCAACCCCACCACGCCGTAGGTAACATGGATGCCGGCCTCCTCCATCCGCTCGGCCAGCAGGAGGTTGGCCGCCTCATCAAAGCGTGCCTTCAACTCCACCGCCACCGCCACCTGCTTGCCATTTTCAGCTGCCCGCACCAAGGCATCTACCAAGCGGCTCTCCCGCGAGGTGCGGTAAAGCGTCATCTTGATGGCGCAGACCTTTGGATCATCAGCCGCCTCATTTAAAAACCGCTCTACCGACGACGAAAAGGACTCGTAGGGGTGATGTACCAGCACTGAGCCAGCGTCCCTGATCAGATGAAAGATGTTTCGATTGGTGGAAAACAGCGGCGGGTCGACCGGATGGTGGGGCGGATCGTGCAACTTGGCAATGTTGAGCCGGGCCAACTCAAACAGATCACGCATTGCCAGCATGCCCGGCACCTCAAAGACGTCGCTTTCTTCGTCCAACTCCAGTTGAGCCGCCAAATGACCTTTGTGCAACGAGTCCATACCGGTTACGACTTCAAGTCGAACAATCGGAGCAAACCTGCGCTCCTGAAGCTCAGATTCGATCATCGATACCAGGTCATCAGCAGCTTCTTCATCCTTTTCGGTGTTGGCATTACGGGTCACCCTGAAAAACTCGCAGCCCACGACCTTCATGCCGGGAAACAGCATCCCCAGATTGGCAGCCATCACCTCTTCCAGACGTATAAACCGCTCCCCCTTACCAATGCGCATGAAACGAGGCACCCCCGGCCCGAGGGGCACCTTGACCCGGGCCAGCGAAACCTCTTTTTCTCTCAGATAGCGGACGGTTACCAATAGGTTGAGCGAGAGATTGGAAACAAAAGGGAATGGGTGGGCCGGATCAATAGACTGAGGGGTCAGCAACGGGTAAATGTCACGGGCGTAATGCTCTTTCAACTGCTTCTGCTCTTTGACGGACAGGCCTTTCCAGGTGACAACCTCGATACCTTTCTCATCGAGCAGCTTCATAACCTGGCGATACAATAGCTCACGCTTAGCGTCCAACTCGCGAATCACACGGTGACACTCAACCAGCTGTTGTCGCGGCGTACGGCCGTCAGGCGTCAACTCCTGTACATCGGCAGCCAATTGCTGTTTCAGGCCACCGATCCGTTTCATAAAAAACTCATCAAGATTGGCGCTGACAATGGCCAGAAACTTTACACGTTCCAACAGCGGTGTCCGTGGGTCAGCAGCCTCGTGCAGTACCCTTTGGTTAAAAGACAACCAGGTCAACTCACGATTCAGATACCACTGGCTGTCACCCAGATCGATCGGCTGGGGCAATGGAGCCGGCACTTTGACCGTTGCTTTGCGTGCTGGCGATAGCTTATCAGCTGCAACTGCTTGGGTGGCTTGCCTCGCATCAGCAGCAACAGGCGACTCGGATACGACAGCTTGCTTGGGCACGGCCTGCCGTGCGACAGGATGGTCCATATTCTTTTTACCTTTCACCACGCTCTTTGCAGCGACCACAAGCACCTCCTAAGTGTATAGCATGTGACAATTGTACCCTGCTGTTACGATCTTGCAACAAACCGATTCGGTCACGGATTGCACTAGTCACCGCTTTTGTGGTACACCCTACCCCCCATGGCTCGTCTCAACCCACAACAATACGAAGCGGTTCACCACACCGAAGGCCCCCTGCTGGTACTGGCCGGAGCCGGTTCCGGCAAGACCCAGGTCATTACCAGTCGAATTGTGCATCTGCTTAAAAACAAGCGGATCCCTGCTGAAGAGATTCTTGCTGTCACCTTTACCAACAAGGCTGCCAAAGAGATGCAACAACGGGTGACGGCTGCGGCCGGTAAATCGGCACAGGGGATGGTAATCAGCACCTTTCACTCACTGGGTGTGCGTATCTTGCGACGCGATATTCGACGCCTGGGCTACAAGCCGACCTTTTCAATCTATACCGAAAGCGATCAGTCCGGCGTGTTACGCCAAGCCATGCGGGATCTGAATCTTGACCCCAAACAATATAACCCGGATAGCATTCGCTGGCGCATCTCACTGGCCAAAAACGGACTGATTGGCCCCGACCATTACCCTGGAAACGACACAGACCTCTTGGATGTCGCCACAGCAGCGGTTTATCCGCGTTATCAGCGGTTGCTGAAGGCGTTCAACGCCATTGATTTCGACGACATCATCATGCTGGCAGTACAGATGCTGGAGACACTGCCAGAGGTCAGGGATTACTGGCAGCAGCGCTTCCGCTACCTGATGGTGGATGAATATCAGGATACCAACGCCTGCCAGTTCCGCCTGATCGCACTGCTAGCAGAACGTCATAACAATCTGTGTGTGGTGGGCGACGATGACCAATCTATCTACGGCTGGCGCGGGGCGGAGGTGCAAAACATCCTCTCCTTTGAGCACCAGCGCAGCGGCTGCCGGGTGATCAAGCTGGAGCAGAACTACCGCTCCACCGGCACCATCCTGTCTGCCGCCAACGCAGTCATCCGCAATAACCGGACCCGCAGCGACAAGGCCCTCTGGACCGCCAGCGGCGATGGTGAGGCAATAGCCATGATCGTGGCTGAGGATGAGGAAAGCGAAGCCCGTCAGGTGGTGGAACAACTGCAGTTGGCCCAGTATCAGCAGCGCCGCCCATGGCGGGACTTTGCCATCCTCTACCGCAGCAACGCGCAGAGCCGAACCTTTGAAGAGGCACTACGCATGGAAGGTATTCCGTACATCCTGGTGGGTGGCCAGAAGTTTTTCGAACGCAAGGAGGTCAAGGATACCCTGGCCTACCTGGCGGTGTTGGCCAACCCCCGAGATGAAGCAGCCCTGGTACGGATCATCAACTTCCCCCGCCGTGGCATCGGTGACACCACCATGCTACGCCTGAATCAGTGGTCACTGGAACAGAGTACCACCCTGTTTGATGCCCTGGGGCGGGTTCATGAAATAGACGGTATCAACGAGGCAGCCCGGAAGGCGGTCGGCGCCTTCCATAGCCTGCTACGCACCGAACTTGCCAGTTTCAAACCTGTCAACATGGCAGCACAGGCAACAGCGCTGTTCAAGCGACTCGGCATCAACGAAGAGTTGCACCGCACCTTGGGAGATCACAACCAAGCTCGCAAGCGGATAGAAAACATTGAGCAATTGGTGAACGCTTTGGCCGCTTTTGAAGAACGCTCACCCGGTGCCGGGTTGACCGATTTCCTGGAACGGATCGCACTCACCGAAGACAACCGCCGTGAAACCGGCGAGGAACATCAACCGCAGGACGCAGTGACCTTAATGTCGTTGCATGCCAGCAAGGGATTGGAGTTTCCTCATGTGTATCTGGTCGGGCTTGAGGAGGGGCTGCTTCCCCACCACCGCTCCGCAGAAGAAGACCCTGAGGTGGCAGAAGAGCGGCGACTGTGCTATGTGGGCATCACGCGGGCCCGGGAACAACTTACGCTTTCCCGCTGCCTTACCCGTCGCAAGTACGGCTCCAAGGAAGAACGTTATCCAAGTCGCTTTCTGGCAGAACTGCCACCACACCTGATTGCCGACAACACAGCTGATACTACAGCGTCTGCGCCGGCTGATCTGGGTATGGACTTTTTTGCGCGCATGCTGGCCGAAGAAAGTTGACATGCTGACTTGCAAAACAGAAAAGCGTCGCTATACTCCTGCCTACACCATAACACGACCGTAACAACGACGAGTTGCAGCCATGCTGATGAGTTTTCTTGAACAAAACGACGACAAGCTCTCCCGCTCCATCGAGGGCAGCCTGAGTCTGATGACGCTTTCAGACTTGCTGCAATGGATCGAGGTGTCGCGCCGTTCAGGCACACTGATGGTTGCCAACGAGGAGCTAACCAAACGGTTCTTCTTTCAGGACGGCCGCCTGATATTCCTCTGGTCTGATAAAGAAGATGAACAACTCTGTGAGGCCCTGCACCAGACCACCGGACTGCCTCTGGAGGTAATTCACGAAACACTGCGCTCAGCTGAACAACTCGGTATTTCCTGTGTTGGCTACCTCTCCAGCGAGCAAGGCATCCCTCTGGAACGCTTGATCAGACTGATCAGCACTCTCTCTGAGCGGGCCATGGCCGATGTCATCACCTGGAAGGCCGGTCGCTTCCGTTTCAGCGATCACCTACCACTTACCGTATTGTCAAGCCCGGTCACCTTACCGACCACCCAGGTCCTGATGGAATCGGCGGTATTGATCGACGAAACCGATCTGGCCGGTAAAGCCAGTACCGATTCGGTGCTGGATGAGATGTTTGACCTGATACGCAAGGGTGCCATCAACCTTCCGCCCCTGCCCACAGAGATGCAACAGCTGATGAGCCGGATCAACAATCCCAACCTGATGGTTGACGAGATCATCGACTGCGTCGACGACCCGATCCTGGTATCCAAGGTGTTGCGCGTCTGCAATTCCAGTTTTTACGGTCGTCGCACCAACATCAGCACCCTGCGCGAAGCAGTGGTCTATATGGGCCTTAAATCCTTGCTCAGTATTGTGACCGTGCACGCCTTAAGCGGTTTTTCACCTCGCAATGCCCAGCAGGTTCAGGCACTGCTGCGTCACAGTATGGCCACCGGCATGATCGCCAAGCAACTGGCCAGGGACATGGGCTGCAACCATGATCAAGCCTTTGTCTGCGGATTACTGCACGATCTGGGCTGGATTGTGATGCTGGAACTACTGGCGGAATACGATCTGCCTGCGGAAAAACGGGATCAGATGATCATGGACCACCACAGTGTGGTGGGAGGGTTGGTGGCGAAAAAATGGAACCTGAGTGAAGATATACAAGAGGTGATCAGACATCACCACAACCCGCTGAATGCGGTGCACTACCCCAAACTGGTTGAGGTGGTGCATATCTCCGACCTGCTGACCAAGACCGACACACCAGCCCCTGAGACGGCACACTCACCTCTTTACAGTGCCATGGGCGACATTACAGCACCTTTTGCCGACCGGCTCGAAGAGCTGGATCAGGAAATTGACGCCATCCTGTCCCCTATGTAGGAAATGACAAAAACAACGGTGCAACGCACTCCTTTTTATGTGTAGATGGCCTGCACAGCTGCTTTAATATGATCGACCATCTGGACTAATGCCTTGCGGAAGGCGTTCATATCCGTCACCCCCAGCAGGGCAAGCTGCTTTTCAAGCTCAGGCAGATGCTCTCCGTAAACCCCTGCCCCAACACCTGGCACTTCAACATCCATAGAGCACTTCAGGCGCACATCGCTGCAAATCTGGTCTGCCAGATGTACCACCTGTATCAAGGGATTCTTCAGTTCCATCTGATCAGCATGATGATGCATGATCACCTGCGTAAGCAGCTCGGGGAAATGCCACTGTTCAGCCAAAAGCGCCCCGATCTCACAATGGGTCGTGCCAAAAACCTCCAGCTCGGCGTCATACAGATCAAGCTCACGCTCTATGGAGAGCTGAACGGCCTGCCTGAACTGATCCTGTCGATAATGCATCAGAATCACCTCGCCGACATCATGCAGAATCCCTGAAACGTAGGCCATTTCAGGTTTCACCACACCACTTAGTTCGGCCAGATTGCGGGCAACCAGCGCCACACCAAAGGAGTGTTCCCAGCAACTTTGCGGACGGATGCCGGCCAATGTACGGCTGTCGGTAAGTTCAAGAAAGCAGGAGGTAAGTATGATCTCGAACACTTTTTGCGGCCCCAGATAAATCAAGGCCTGTTTGACTGATTCCACTTCATGGAGCAGCTTATAAAGCGGCGAATTGATGATCCGTATCACCCGTGCCGCAATCACCTGATCGGAAAGAATGATATCTGCCACTTCCGACAAGTCGGGATCTGGCCCATTCAATAACTGAATTGCACGGGTCGCTGCGGCTGGAATGGTCGGCAGCGTCTGAAACGAGGCAATAATGGATTCAGCAACGGCTGCTGCATTTTTAGACGTGGTTGACATAGAGCTCTCCGAGAGATTCATTACAGAACACAGTGCTACATGAACATGAGCTTTCTATAACATATCTGGGCTGGCATGTGAAACCGGCAAATCATGCAGGCCTGCACGAGATGATCCGGGGTGCCAAATACCGTCTTTGTTGTCACTTGACAGCCAGCAGCCCCTCCGGTAGGGTTGCCGGTATTCGTCTGATTATCACAATTTTAGGGGGAAACGGGTGCGGGTTATTGCCGGGACTGCAGGGGGCTTGAAGTTGACCACACCTGCCGGCACCACCACCCGGCCAACGACCGACCGGGTCAAAGAGGCGCTCTTCAGCATCCTTGAAAGCGCAGATGCTGTTCGTGGTGCACAGGTACTGGACCTGTTTGCCGGCAGCGGCGCCCTAGGGATTGAGGCGCTCTCCCGTGGTGCGGATCACGTCACGATGGTGGACAAATCACGACCCGCACTTGAGGCATTACGCAAAAACCTGTTGCACACCAAATTCATGGATCAGGCGACGATCCTCGGTCTTGATGCCCTGCATGCGCTGGATCAGCTTGGTCGTCAAAAGGCCTGCTTTGATCTGATCCTGATCGACCCCCCCTACAACCATGGGCTGCAGGTAAAGGTGCTCGAGCGGATCAGCAGCTTACTCGTTTCAAGCGGACTAGCGGTTGCCGAGGCTGCAACGCGTGAAACATTACCGGAACGGGTGGGAAACTGCCTGCTCACTGATCGTCGGGTCTACGGCGACACTGCCCTTGCATTTTATGTCGTGGAGGGGAACGATGCCCCATAGCCGCATTGCCATCTACCCAGGCTCCTTTGACCCGGTCACCTATGGCCACCTGGATATCATTCAGCGCAGTCTGCGCATCTTTGACCGGGTAATCGTGGCGGTTGCCCGCAATTCACAAAAAAACGCCCTATTTAGCATTGACGAGCGCGTTGAACTGATCCGTTCCGTACTGAAAGATGAGGAACGGGTCTCCGTTGACACCTTCACCGGGCTTCTGATAGATTATGTGGCCGCACAAAAGGCCCATGTAGTTATTCGCGGTCTACGCGCTATCTCGGATTTTGAGTATGAATTCCAGATCGCCCAGATGAACAGCACCATCGGCCACCAGATAGAGACCCTGTTCATGATGACCTCGGTCCAGTACGGCTATCTTTCCTCCTCCATCGTACGGGAGGTCTGCTCACTGGGTGCCAATGTGGACAGTTTTGTGCCACCCGAGGTCAAGGCGGCCATGCTTACGAAGTACAAGCTGAACAAACACTGACGTACCTACTTCTGTTTTTGTTGTGACTACCTGAAGCGAAGGAGAACTTTCATGAAACTCGCAGATCGCGTCAACAAGATTCAACCCTCCCCTACCCTGGCCATCGACGCCAAGGCCAAAGCGCTCAAGGCCCAAGGGGTGGATGTGGTCGGCTTCGGTGCCGGCGAGCCCGACTTTGATACCCCCGTCAACATCCGCGAGGCCGGCAAAAAGGCCATTGATGCCGGATTTACCCGCTACATGCCGGTGGGCGGCGCTGACGATCTGAAGGATGCCATTATCGCCAAGATGAAGCGCGATCATGGTCTGGAGTACACCCGCGATGAGATTTCAGTAGCCTGCGGCGCCAAGCACACCCTGTACAATATCTCACAGGCCCTGATTCAGGAAGGTGATGAAGTCATCATCCCCGGCCCTTACTGGGTCTCCTACCCCGACCAGGTGGTTCTGGCTGGCGGCACCCCGGTCTTCATCATGACCGATGAATCCACCGGCTTCAAGATCACACCGGATCAACTTGATAAGACGATCACCCCCAAGACTAAATATTTGATCCTCAACTCGCCCTGTAACCCGACCGGCTCCACCTACAGCAAGGAAGAGCTGGCCGCACTGGGCCAGGTGCTGCTCAAACACGACCATGTACTGGTGGTGGCCGACGATATCTATGAGCGGCTGATTTATGATGGTCTGAAATTTTACAACATTGCCCAAGTGGTGCCGGAACTAAAAAGTCGCACCATCGTTGTCAACGGCGTCTCCAAGACCTACGCCATGACCGGTTGGCGAATCGGCTACGCCTGCGGCCCTAAGGAACTGATGGCTGCCATGACCAAGATGCAGTCCCAGTCAACCTCCAATGCCACCTCCATCGCCCAGAAGGCCTCTGTTGAAGCGATGAACGGCTCCCAAGACGCAGTAGCCGCCATGTGCGTCGAATTTGAAAAGCGTCGTACCTACATCGTTGATCGCCTGAACGCTATGCCGGGGGTCTCTTGCTTCAAGTCCAACGGCGCCTTCTATGTGTTCCCCAACTTTTCCGGCTGCTACGGCAAGACCACACCGGCAGGCAAGAAGATTGATAGTTCCTCCGACTTTGCCGCCTACCTTTTGGAAGATGCCAAGGTTGCGCTGGTGCCTGGCATAGCCTTCGGTGATGACCGTTATGCGCGGCTCTCCTACGCCATCAGCATGGAAAACATCAAAAAAGGAATGGATCGCATCGAAGAAGCGATTAAAAACCTCAAGTAGCCATCATGGGGGGACGCTCCAGCGTCCCCCTTCTTTTTTACGTCTGCCAGCATCGAAAGGTCTGCTCATGATCACCAAAGAGATGATTATCGGCGACATCATCCGGCAGTACCCCGCCACCGTCGATGTCTTTGCCCGCTACAGACTGGAATGCTTCGAGTGCCAGATCGCCGATCTGGAAACACTGGAGCACGGGGCCAAATTCCACAAACTCTCCATTGAACAGCTGCTGCTGGAGTTGAATGCAGCAGCAAAGGCCTGATTCCCCCTGCCATGGGTGCCTACGACCACTACACCGAACACTTCCCGGTAGGGATGAAGGTCAATGTGGGTATTCCGGTTCCAGGCGGATCGGTGTTCCACGATTGGGCCATCATCAACGATATCGATGAAGACCTGCTGGAGTTGCAGTTGTCACGTGACGTGCTGCCTGCTGGTGTACTGCTTTCAATGGGAACTATTCTCGATATCCGTGGCGGCAAGGATGACAACGGCTACTCCTGCCGTGGCATCATCGTAACAGAAGGCGGGCAACGCGAACTCCTGCTGCGTCTGATCGGCGAGATTGTCTCTGATGAATTGCGTGAGTTTTACCGCATTGACGCCTTCCTGCCGATCAAATACTTTATTTCGACGCACACCAGCGAGCGCCGGCTCCGTGAGGACTGGATCGCCAAACGCGAGGCTCGCGCAGTAGCAGAGCTTGAACGCAAACAACACGAGAAAAAACCTTGGCAGCGTTTGATGCTGGCCCAGCATGAAGAGCAGTTTCCCAGGGAGGAGTTAGATCCATCAACAACTCTCCTTGATGAAACGGATCTTGACACCGAGGAAGAGGTTGAGGACACGATAGCCGATCACAGCTGGGACGATGTCATCCCTTTGGCGGCCAACATCAGCGGTGGTGGTTTGAGAATTCTGCTCCATCACCAGTTTAAAATAGATGACCTGATGGTCCTTGAGATTTACGTACCAACCGAACCTGCCCCCCGCATTATTGACGCAGTGGGCCGTGTGGTGTTCTGCACCCAAAATTACGCTGCCAGCAAACAGTTGCAGCGTGAAAGTTACAATACCAGCATAGAATTCCTGTTCATTGATGAACGGGATCGGGATTGCATCGTCAAACACATTTCAAATGTGCAGTTAAAACGGATTCGGCAATTACGGGAGCAGTATCTGGGGCGGGACGTCAAGAGCGACAAACGCGAACTGAGCGCTGCAGAGCTGTTGCAGGCAAGAATCTTCCGCGCCCTGCTGGCGCTGGTTGTCATCATCCTGTTGAGCAGTATTGTCGTCTACTTCAAAAAACACGCTGAAAACAGGCCCAAGGGAGAGATTGAACTGATATTTGAAAAGGGTTTTTTTGAATATCTGAAAAAAACCGGACGACAACCACCCCCGCCAACAGAGCCCTGATCACGAGCAGCCAGTTCGTACCTTAACGCCAACCCAACACCTGGTATCCTTTTTCGAACAGACAGTGCTCTACGAAACGCATCACCAACGGATCAGGCTCACGGACTTCGAACAGGCCGCTGACCAAGGCGACGGTTCCGCCGGTTGCCGCGCCTATCAGGCTCCCCTGACCAACAGAACCACTGATCGCACCGGCAACTGCACCGGCTGCACCGCCTACTACCGCAGTCTTGCCGGTACGCAGCGCCAGTTCGGCAGCCAGGTCGCCTCGGGCCCCTGCCTCTTCAGCACGCTTAAAACAGTCGTCAATATCCTGTTGCGCCACCTCATCGCCCACTGATGTCAAATACTGATTCGGATAGAGGACCGGCTGCTTGGTGCCGCATCCCAGCATAAGTAACACTAACAGCCCACCAATCAAACCGCGTAACATAACAACCTCCCGCTTCAGCCCCACTATCAGTCTGTCTACTACCGCATTGTAAACCAGTTATACGACTTGTCCAGACAAAGAAAACGCCGTCCAGCGCACAGGCCGGACGGCGTTTAATACTATTTCGACAAGGAATAACTACTTCTTGCCGGTCTTGATTACCCGGCCACCCACTTGCATCGGGTCGCCCTTGTAGCCGAGGGCCTTCCAGTCCATCCGCTTGGCGCCCATATGGCACTCGCCGCACTGCAGTGCCTGCTCTTTAGGAGCAACTTCATGGGGAGCTGCCAGCCAGGCCACGGTCTTCACAAACTGGAACTTGCCACTGTAGGGCAGACCCAGGTCCTGACCGCCATCCTTAAGCGCCTTATCCCAATCGTAGTGATCCCAGAGAGACTTGTACTGCTGGAACGTGTTCAGATACTTGAACTTGGCATCCATCGGCTGGCTGCCTTCGTAGAACTTGTAGGGATATATCTTGGCAGTCTTGTCCATGATGTTGCCCACCGGCTTGATCATCACCACCGGCTTGGAGGGGTCCTTGATCTTGTCGCCCACCATATACCGCTCCATTTGCCCATTATACCAAGCATACGTCGGCACATAGTTCATGTTCCACTTGAAGGTGCCCTTCTTCTTGGCAAAGGTTTCCTTATCAAACTCCTCGCCATCAGGATCGATATCTTTACGGCCAACATCGGACCACCACCAGCCTACCTTGGTGGCCTGGCCACGGGAGATGGTGGGGATATGGCAGGTCTGGCAGGCAACAGAAGCAGTATGCTTGTCCAGAATCACCTTGTTGCGAGACTTCTGGTGGGGTGCCTTGGCGCCGCTGTGGCAGTCGGCACAGTTCACACGTGCATCGTAGTGAGCCATCATGCTGGAGGCACCAGCAATCTTATGGTCCTTGGTCTTGTGACAATCCTGACAGAGCAGACCGGCGCCGCCCTTGGCCTTGCTGGCCATGTGGACATCCTGCCCCTTGGAGGCAGTCAGCAGTGTTGAATCCAGCCCCGGGGATTTAACGGCATCGCCGCCACCACCGTAGAAGTGGCAGTAACCGCAGTTGGCAAGGGTCGGTTTGCCCACGCTTTTGGCAGCCTTGTCAAGATCCATGGAACCTTTCTGGATGGCAGCCATATTGATATCGCAACCCACGGCAGCACGCTCGTAGTTGCCCTGGGTGGCGTGGCAAACCAGACAGTCAACCCGGGTCTTATCCTTATGGTCAAACTTGGCGCCGGTCCATCCGTAGCCTGCATGGCACTTACCGCAGGACTCCATCGGCTTGGCATCTTTGCCGTTAAAGACGGTGGTGCAGAAGGAGTTAATCATGTTGAACTTGCCGTACTCTTTGGTACTCTTCTCCATCCCCTTGACATGGTTAGGGGTGCCCTTCCAAGTCCAGTGGCTGGTCTTCATGAAGTCTTCTGCCTGCTTCTCGTGACACTCCAGACACTGCTTGGTTACGTCTTGACCCTTGGTAAACGGACCTTTAACGAAATCCGAGTGATCAACTCCGGCAAATGCCTGGAACGCCACCAACACCAGGGCAGCAGTCAGCACTGCCATCACAGCCTTCATCCCTTTCATACGTTTCCCCTTTCTCGTACAGCAGATAAATAAGCCCGGCAGGGCAGCCCGGGCACTACAGACCAATTAATCGATGTATAAAACCATATTCACATGCTAAAGTCAATCACTGGCCTTCAGTTAACCGCCCAATAACAGGACTTTTTCAGTCTTGTCTGGCTGATTTTGCAAAAGCAGGCAATTGCATAAGCATCCAGATTACCAAGGCAAGACCCCCAATAAGACTGATTAAAAACAGGATGAGAGGCGACCACTGCACCGTCACCGGCACCTTGGCGGGATCAAAATAAGGGGCCAGATACCCGCTGCGGACGCTGTCCCGCATGAAGGACATCACGTAGACCAGCGGCACGGTCAGCCAGACGGTTGCCAGCACCTGCCGCCGGAAACCGGTCACCAGGGTTGCCAACGCCAACAGAACACCAACCACAAGGTAAACAGTGGCCAGGGTGTCTCCTCCCATAAAACGTTTCAGCACCTCCGGCGCCAGGGTTAGCAGGAACCAGGTACCGACCACCAGCTGCAGCACGGTCAACCAGCTGAAACACTGCATCCCGATTCGCACACCGACCTCCGCCACTGCCGGTTGTCGCTTGAGCACCAGCTGCGCATACAGGGCCACACACAACCCGCCAACGGCCAAAGAACCGGTGATCATATGCAGGTAGCGGGCCAGCAGGGTCGGATCGGCCAGGTTGAGCAGACTCCCGTCCGGTGTGGCAAACCAGCGTTCCCAGCTGACCGGCGCGATCATCATGCTCATGTTGTTACTGAAAAAGAAACCAACCAGTAGCAACAACGCCAGCACCAACAGCATGATGAACATGCCGGCATTACCCAGCCGCTTGAAGCTGAAATCGTAGATGTAGGCCAGATAATAAGCGATAATCAGGATCGGGATCACCGACAGCCAGAACAGGCCCATCAACACCGTACTCGTGTAAAGCAGATGACCATAGAGCACATTAACGAACAAGAGCGGCGCCACCCCCAGGTTGACGGTAAAGGCCACCAGAAACGGCAAGGCCTTGGCCAGTTCATAGGAGAGATCACGATACTGCTGACCAGGAAACAGGTGGGCGACAAAGGCGATCAGCACGGAACCAAGCAGGGCATTCATGGCCAGCAGATGCAGCGGAAAGGTGAGCATCAGCAGGAACTGGAACCAGCCCCAGTGGGCAGTCAAACTATCAGCGACAGGAATCAGGCTGCTTGGGTTCATTGGGCACCTCCTGCTTGTTGCACCATGTAGTCGGTCAGGGCTTCTTTTTCATCAGCAGTTCCCGTGTAATCAGGCATGGCAGGATTGATAGCCGACAGATTGTCAAGTGAACTGCGCACTCTCTGCCGCGACCAGGTCTTCAAATTCGGAGCAATCTGATCAATACCATGGCAGGCGGCACAATTTTCCTCATATAGCGTCTGGCCGCGATCACCCGCTGCGGAGGCAGTGTCATCGAGCGGCTTTTGATGTAAACCGGCTGTCAGATAGGCCGCTAAAGCCTTGAGCTCTGCATCGTTGCCAATAAAGGGAGGCATGAAGTAACGCTTTTGATGAATGGTGGCCAGATAGGTGCGCATAGCGCCAAAACTCATGTTTTTGGTGCGGCTAACGATATCGTTGTTGAAGCCACCCAGAGTATGGCAGGCAAAACACTGATGCAGAAACAGTTCACGACCGGCCTCAAGTTGGTTGGCCCCGGTAATCTCCTTGTGTCTGACCCACTTGGCGTTTTTCAGAAACCCTTCCTGATTGATCCGGTCCACCTCTTTGACGAGAATTCCATTTGAATACATGACCTGGTTGATCACGTAGGGTCGGCGGGCGGCCTCACGGGTCCACTCAAAGGCGCCCATGTAGCCCATGGCGGCGATCATCACCACCACAATCAGGCCACGGGTGCGGGCCTTGGGGTTAAGTAGGATCAGGGCAATCAACAGACCGGCCAAGGCAGCCATGGAGAAGGCGGCAACCGTTGCGGCACGAGCGATGGTGGGTGAAGCGCCGGCCACCAGTTTGCCGGCCTGTTCCGGCAACACCGAGATGTACCACCAGCCGGACGGCAGCGACAGGAGCAGCGACACCAGGGCCCAGATCCCGGAATAGCGGATCATGCGATGTCGTATCTGTTCATCTTCCAAAAAGGTGGCGGTCAGAAAACCATAGCAACCGGCCAGCATGAAGCTGATGAAACTACGGAAAAACAGCGAGGGCCAGAAGGTGGGATTAAAAAAGCCTGACCAGAAATCCTGATTGGTCAGCCAGGCCCCGGGGGTTAGCATAAAGTCGATGATGCCGTTGATCATGAACAGACTCATCCAGGCGGCGCCAAAGTAGATCCAGCCGATGATCTGGTGCCTGGTGTCGTCCATCTTGCCAAAGGTATAGAAATAGACAAACAGGGCCACGATCTCCACCAGGAAAAAGACCCACTCGATGGCCCAGCCAAACACAAAGGTGTGGATCAGGAGCGAGGTGGCCGCCGGATGGATCAAGGAGATGACAAACCAGATTGCCACCCCGGTCAAACCGCCAAAGACCATGGTTAGCAGCATAAAAAACTTGGTATGTTTTCTGACAAACGCCATGATGGCCTGGCTCTGTTCGCGCAAGGCCTTGCGCTCAGCCAGCACCAGATACAGACCTCCACCCACGGCAAAGTGGGAGACAAAGACATGGACGATCGCCACCAGGGCAATCAGCAGGCCGCCACCAAATGTCGGGACATACCAGACCGGATAATTCATGCCTGTTTCCTCCTGTAGTCAGTTCCGTCCAGCTGCACTGAGTTGCTGCCGTTACACACAATGAGCCGCAAGAACCTTTGCATCCAGTGTTACCTCCTGGCTGCTGCCGTCCTCCATCCGCTTCAGGGAGATACGGCCGCTTGCCAGCTCGTTATCACCCAACACCATACTGTAACGGGCATGCAGTTTGTCCGCACGCCGAAGCTGGCTCTTGATACTCTTGCCCTCGCAATCGGTCTCCACCCACAGACCGAGATCCTGCAGCTCAGCCGCCAACCGAAAACCGTGCAAGCGGGCGGATTCACCTGCCACCGCCACAAACAGCTCGGGCCTGCGAGCCGGACAACGGTCACCAAGCAACAGGGCCACCCGCTCAACCCCCAGAGCGAAACCAATACCCGGCACCGCCGGCCCGCCTAACTGTGCCACCAGCCCGTCGTACCTTCCTCCGGCGGCAACGGCTGACTGGGAACCCAGCAGGCCGGTTACCAGTTCGAAGGTGGTGCGGGTGTAGTAGTCAAGGCCACGGACCATGCGGGGATTGATGCTGAACGGAACCTGCGCTGCGCCGAGATAACCCTGCACGCGGTCAAAATGTTCGCTACACTCGCTGCAGAGATGCTCGAGCATGGCCGGCGCGCCGGCGGTGGCCTCGATACAACCCGGAACCTTGCAATCCAGGGCACGCAGGGGATTGGTGGTTTGGCGACGACGACAATCCTCGCACAACGCATCCTGCCGCTGGGCAAGAAAGGCCACCAGAGCGTCGCGGTAGGCAGGACGGCAAGCCGGACAGCCCAATGAATTGACCTGTAGCTTGGGTTCATCAAGACCTAATTCTTGAAACAGACGACTGACCATAAGTAAAACCTGGGCGTCAACGATCGGGTCGCTGGCACCGGTCACCTCGGCGCCGATCTGGTGAAACTGACGATAACGGCCTTTCTGAGGACGTTCATGACGAAACATCGGCCCCAGGTAGTACAACTTACTGATACTGTCCAAGGCATATAGCTTGTGCTCGATCAGCGCGCGCATCACACCGGCGGTGCCCTCTGGACGCAACGTCAGGCTGGTGCCGCCTTTATCGCAAAAGGTATACATCTCCTTTTCAACGATATCGGTGGCATCACCAATCGAACGACAGAACAGTTCGGTTTTTTCCAGCACCGGCACCCGGATCTCACTGAAACCAAAACGGGTAAAAACCCGGCGCGCAGTCTCCTCAATAAACTGCCAGACCGGTGTTTCTGACGGCAGCATGTCGTTGAATCCCTTGACAGCGGTAATACTCATCCTTATTTGCTCCTTAGTTGAGACGTCCAGCGCCAGCCAGCGGGCTGGCTACACGGAAAACACAGTTTTTACCAGAGGCCTTGCCGACGTACATGGCCTGATCAGCCATACTGAGCAGCTCCTGCATGCCGGTGGTGTCATCAGGGTAGCTGGCAAAACCGATGCTGGCGGTCAGCCTGATATCGTATCCTTCAGATGTCATAAATACATTTGTCTCGATCTGCTTCCTGATACGTTCGCCAATCCACTGCCCCTGATCAGGTCCAGACTCAACCAGCAGGATTGTATACTCGTCGCCACCGTACCTGATCAGCACATCCACTTCCCGCACCGCTTTTTTAAGCAACGCACCCAATTCACGCAGCACGCCACTGCCTACCATGTGGCCATAGGTGTCATTAACCCCTTTAAAGTTATCGAGGTCAAGAAACATAACCGTCAACTGGGTGGCATAGCGGTCCGCCCGCTTGATCTCGCGCTCAAGGGCTGTTTTCAAGTAACGGTAATTAAAAAGACCGGTAAGCTCATCAACAAACAGCAAATCTCTGGTGGCGGTAAATCTGAAGGCATTTTCCAGCGCACGTGCCCCCTGCTCCTGAAGAAAGGCAACAGGGCGATCATGGTGAATGGGCGGCAACAGTTGTCCCACATTGTTGAAAAGAACAACACAGCCGAGGACGGCTCCGTGACTTGATAAAGGAATAACCAGTGCCTCCCGCAGATCAAGTGCTACTGAACCATGCAACGCGGGTGGCATCACAAATCGCACCACGCGTGATGAGTGCAGGATATGCTGCTGCAGTAACAGACCGATCTGTTCCGTCAGCAGAGGAGTGACGTAGTCATCACCACACTGATCAGCCAAGGCGGAGAATTGTTCCCCATCCTTCACAAATCCGATAGCGCGCGCCGCACCGATCTCACGGATCAATGCATGCGCAAGCAGCTGAAAGACCTCGGCAGGATCAAGGCAACGTGACAAATCCTGGCTGGTCTGCAGCAAGGTGTTCATGGCATGCAGTTCGCTATTGTCATATTTCAGCTGCTGATATTCAAAGCTATGACGCACCTCATGCAGCAGCAGTGCGGGGTGCGCTGTTCTGGGCAGACAATGACTGACACCGCCCTTGATCAGTTCACAAGCAGTTTCATCGTCATCAGGGCCAACCAGGACAAGCAGGCTGCTGCCAAGCTGGGCCAGGTGCTGACAGAGCTGCAGCATCCCGTCGAGTCCCGCCTCTTTTAAAGAAAAATCCACCATCACCACTGGGTATAAATGCTCAGCCAATGCACGATGCAGATCCCGCAATGAGGTCATTACGTCGATCTCAAAACCTGATTCCCTGGCCAGATTACGCAACGTTGCCTGGAAAACAATGTCATCTATGACGAGCAGTGCCCTGTTCATCTGATTTCCCATGTGATGTTGTATCAGCCGGAGCTGTCAAAGCGATCGTAAAAATCGTAAAAATGTAGCCCAGCTGGGCAACTGCTGTCAAACAAAAGCGCCCCTTATCAGGTTCATAGTCCGGTGGTGACCTTGTAGTCATTGCCATCGCTTTCCACAAGCACCGTTCCATCCTGATCAGTACGATAAACCTGTACTCCTGATCGCTGCAGCCGTGCCAGTGTGTCAGGGGCCGGAAGGCCAAAACGGTTTTCTGCTCCAACCGATATCAGCGCCAGACGCGGACGAACCGTGCGTACAAAAGCTGATCCAGTTGCGGTACGGCTCCCATGGTGGCCAACCTTGAGCAGGGTGACCGGTTGCACAAGATTCTGCTCAAGCATTCGCTGTTCTGTTGTCAGACCTGCATCAGCCATAAAGAGTGCACTGAACTGGTCATGGGTTATCTGCAACACCAGCGATGCCTCGTTGTCATCATCGCTACCCTGCCTTAAGGCTGTGTCGTGCAGTTCGGGCACCATCACCACCAACTGACAGCCTCCAAACGATTCACGGCTGACACCAGGTTGTAGTTGTCGTATCGGGACACCACGTCGCAGCAGGGCTGAATGAAGGCGGTCTGCATCGCCACCGGCCTCCACCGTCCAGGTTCCTTGCCAGAATTCACCCACCTGAAACTGTTCAGCTACGGCCGGCAAGCCTCCCAGATGATCGGGATGAGGATGGGTGAGCACCAGACGGTCGATACGCTTGACACCAAGGGCATGCAACGCGGGAACAAGGTAGCGATCACCGAAATCAAACCCCGTTTCCCGCAGATAGCCACCACCATCAATCAGCATGGTGCTCTTGTCCGGAAACTGCAGCAGTGTCGACTCAGCCTGCCCCACACTCAGGAACGTAAGCCGCAAACGTCCATCCGATGGTCTTTCAGGCCAGACATGTACCGTAACGAGCAGCGCGCATGTACTGCCAAGCAGTATCCCCCGCCAACGCACCGAAGGTATAAAACTCAGCACTGACAAGACTATCACCAACGCCACCAGATCGGGCCATCCTGCCTCGTATGATCGTACCAGCGGCAGATCGGCAATCCAGACGACAAACCGATTACTGAGCACTACCAGCCAACCGGCCAGGCCAAACAGGAGACTGGCCAGCGACGGGACGACAACGGAAGACATGGCGGCAACAGCGCCAAGAACAACAGCGCCGTAGCCCAACAGGGGCACCACCACCAGATTAGCTAGCAGACCGCTGAAAGAGGCTTGATGAAAGGTCACCAAGGTAGGCACTGCTGTCGCTAAGATGGCTGCCAGGGATGCTGCAAAAAACAGTGCAAGCTGTTGTCTCCATCCGCTCAGACGATTTTTGAACGGTTGCAACAACACAGGGGTCAGCACGACAATTCCCCACAACGACAAAAATGACAACTGGAAGGAAATATCAAATAAAACTGCTGGATCATGCACCAACAACAGGAATGCCGCCAGCAGCAGGGCATCCAGCACCTGACTTTCCCGTTCTGCCCACAGGGCGAGCACGACGGCCGCCAGCATAATAACCGAGCGAGTTGTTGCCGGTGCAGCTCCGGTAAACAGGAGATAACCGGTCATTACCGGCAAGGTCGCCAGCAGTGCTGCCTGCCTTACGTTAAAACGCAGGGCCAACCACTGCCAGCGCAGCCCCAACCATTGCAGCAGCTGAGCCAGCGTTGCGGCAATCACCGCCACATGAAAACCGCTGATCGACAGGATATGCGAAACTCCAGCCCGTGCGTATGCCGACTTCAGTTCAGGAGAAATTGCTGCCTGGCTACCGGTAACCAGCGCCATGACCACGGCAGCAGCATCAGGGTCCGGCACGGCGCGGCGAATAAGCTGATCACACCCTTGGGCAGCGACATCAAGTAGCCGCCACCATGACGAAACTGCTGCTGTACGCATCAACAAAACCTGCCCGGCATCAGCGACCCAAAAACTGGCATCAATCCGATGTAAGGCAAGGTAGCGCGGATAATCAAACTCACCAGGTAAGCCAAGACGGCGGGGCTTGCGTAGTGAACCGCGCAATCTGATACGATCACCGCTGAGCCAGCCCCCCTCTCCCGTGGCGATGGTGACCAACAATCGTCCGTCAATCACCAGTTCACCTTCGGGCACAACAACCCGTTCCAACTGCAGTTCAAAACGCTGACCCTGTGGCAAGGCCAACGGCCGCCGGACTACGGTTCCTTCCACCACCAGCATTCCTGACAGTGGTGGCGTACCAAGCGACGATGCTGGTAAACGGCTTGCGTGAAACGGCTGAAAGACAAACAATGCCCAGGTCACGCAAAAAAGCCAGACCACAGCCAGAAAAAAAGCTTTTGTTCGCACATAAACAGCCACGAGCAGCAGCATACTCAGGGCTAAAAGTGGCCATAATGGCACCTGTATCTGCCAGTTAAAGGCAGCAATACAACCTGCCACAAGGCCGCTTACCAGTATTAGCAGCGGATGTTCGTCAAACAACTGTCCCATTAAAAGGACTCCCCAGGAACGCGTGATGCATAAAAAAAGACCATAACGTGGTACAAATACTTGACAGTTGGCCGGCATGCGCTAGAATAGCGACCGTTGCAGCAGCACTACCCAATTGAACAGCTTCAGTTTACCACAGCGCTGGTGCGGGTCCACCCGCCATTTCACCGAGAGGGAAACCTATTATGTTTCTTCTTCCCAAAGGAAATCCGCTGGCCGAAAACGTTCCGGTCGCCAAATTGCAACTTCCAGAGGCGTTGGAAAAACTGAAAAACGGCGCCTTGACTGGTTGCGCCGTTTTCGATTTTCCCGGCGCCGATTGCGCCCTGGTCTATGACGCCGGCAAACTGATCGGCGCATTAGTGCATCGGGAAAACAAGGAACTGCGTGATCAGGCGGCCTTGCAAGCGCTGGTTGACCTGCTGGTTTTGGCCAACAGCGGCAGCTTTAGCGTCTATGGCTTCTCTCGGGAAATGACGCTTGCACTTCTGGGTATGCTCAACGGGACTGCGGTCATTGATTGCCAGGAAATCAAGCAGATCGATTTTAAGTCACTCCTCGAGCGAATCAAAAACGAGCAGATGACCGGAACCTTAAAGATCTTCACTGCCGACCGTAGTGGCCTTATTTTTTACAAAGGCGGGGCCACAATCGGCTTCTTCCACAATGCTGCTACTGCCGTTGAAACATCAGCGGGCGAAGTGCAACAGATTGCCGGACTGCCGGGAGCCAAGGCCTGTCTGAGCGTACTCCAAAACGAGCAAGCGCTTTCTTTGGATCTGGCAACGATGGTTGATATCCGCAAACTGTGGGAGGCGGCATCAGGCAACATCTTTGCCGCCCCTCCAGCCGCTGCCCCCAAAGCCGCGACGCCCCCTCCAACACCAACCCCAGCAGCCAAAGCCGACGACGTAGAAAATGCCATCATTGATTTTGCCAACCAGTTTTTAGGAAAGCTCGGCAAGGCACTGGCTGAAAAGGAGCTCTCAAATATCGGCGGCGCCAAGGCCCTGACCGATGCAGGCACACTGAACGAATTTCTGGCAGCAATGGAACGAGGCTCAAAGCTGCTGGCCAGTGTCAACAAGATTAAGGAAATGAACGCTGCCATTTCGAATGAAATAGCCAAACTCTAATTCGCCCACCACCATAGGAGGCGTTGTATGGACTTGACGGGATTTTTTCAAAATTTGACCACCTGGTTGCCATTTCTGCCCAAGATTTACAACCCGGTTGTCATACCCTTCGCGGATCTATTTGTGGTCTTTTGCTGGTTAGTGGCGGCCTCGATCGCGCTCTATTTTAGTGTCAATAATTCACGGATCTGGACCAGTATCGGTATCGGCTTCTTTCTGCTGTTCTGGAGTCAGTCCTTCCAGCTCAACCCGTGGCACGAAACCTTTACCGCCATGATAGCAATCCATTTTATGATCGGTACCGTTTCGATCCTGATGGTTAGTCACGGGATACAGGAGTACTACCTGTTTACCCGCACCCTTGAAATCACCGGCTCCAAACGAACAATCTATCTTGGAACATTACTTTTCATCGTGGTTGGCATCCTGATCATCGCACTGAATCCAAAACCGGATCAGTATGTACTGCGCAACTACCGGATGATGAACAACACTGTCTGGTTCTTCCTGTGTATTCTCAACATTTACTACGTTTTCAAGATCTACCATGAAATGAAGGACTCGCCGATTGTTAACGGCATCATCGCCCTGGGGGTGGTGTTCGTGTTCGCCCTAATCTGGAAAGGCTCCGGCATGTACCTGACCATGTACCAGTGGGACAAGGCCTGGATCGATATTATTTCTTTCACCGGCGAAAGCAGTAATATCCAGGAGCACATGGGTAAGGTTAAGGCAGCCCGATCGATTTTCAAGACCTTCAACGTGCTGACCAGCCTTTCGGTGGCAGGCACCTTTGCCTACCTGTTCAGACTGCTACGCTAGCCTCTTAACATCGATCAGCGCCACAATAAACGGGGGAGAGCTTATAATCGCTCTCTCCTGTTTTCGTATTAGCTTACAGACGCTGTCCGATGTTGGCAGTTTTACGGAGTTAGCCCTCCCAGCCTACAAAACTATCAACCTCTCTGTTGCGACAACAACTACCGGCACACTGACAGCTTACCTTTTCTGCAGTACACTATCCCTTTCCCTTATTATGATCTGCCCCTGATCAGGAACGTCGTAGCACCCGCTCCCTCCTGCTGTCCTGCTAGTTGACCGCCGCCAGCTCAGCAGCATAAGCATGCAATGATGACCTAACGACAAAGAGGCAGGAGCGTAAGTGCTCCTGCCTCTTTGCATGGCTCGTAGATATGTAGTTATAGTCAGTTAAAGTTTAAAGCGATGAACCAAGGCCTCCAGATCAGCAGCAAGTTTGCTGAGCTCTGCAGCAGCCGCCTCGGACTGTTTAGCCCCCTGAGCTGTCTGCTGCACCACATCGGTTATCTGCAGCATATTCTGGCTGATTTCATTGGTTGTGGCTGTCTGTTCTTCCGCAGCAGTGGCCACCTGACTGATCTGCATGGAAACATTATTAACCAACTCCATAATGGTCTGCAACGCAACACCTGATTTGGCAGCCTCATCAGTCCCCTGTGCGACCTCATGTACCCCCTCTTCCATAACCGTAACCGCTGATCTGGTCTCGGACTGTATGGAACGGATCATGTCACTGATCTCTTTCGTGGCACGGGTGGTACGCTCAGCCAACGCACGGACTTCATCAGCCACAACGGCAAAGCCCCTGCCCTGTTCACCGGCACGGGCGGCTTCAATGGCAGCATTCAAGGCCAACAGGTTGGTTTGATCAGCAATATCCTCGATGGTGCCGACGATCTGCCCGATCTGATCAGATCGTTGACCAAGGCGAGCCACCGTGTCTGCAGTCTCTTTCACTCGACGGGCTATCTGTCCCATAGCCTGCACTGTTTTATCCACCACCACCGATCCATCACTGGCACTGGTGGAGGCATCCAAAGCACCGGCAGCTGCTGACTGGCAGTTGTTGGCAATATCATTGGAGGTGGCAGCCATTTCTTCACCGGCGGTGGCTACGGTTTGTGCCTGGCTTGCAACGGAATCAGCACCGTTGGAGATCGACTCAGAGGTGGCAAGCAGTTCATTGGCGGCAGAGGTAAGCAAGGAAGACGTATCCGAAACCTGTCGAATAGCGGCACGCAGGCTGTCGGCCATCGAATTGAAAGAAGCAGCCAACACACCGATCTCGTCTTTGGATCTGCTTTGAATCTGCACGGTCAGATCGCCTGAAGCGATCTGCTGCGCATCACCAGCCAACGTAGCCAACGGACGGGTGATCATGCGCGACAGAAACATGCCCAATAAAAAGGCCAACACCGAACCGCCCAGTGCCAGGGCTACCATGAAGATGCTGGCGTTTCTGGCCAGCGTATTATTGCTGGCAGAAACCTGTTTACCCTGGGCCATCTTGGTTTCAACCAGCTTTTCTATGGCTGTCTGCAGATTACGGGCTGCAGAGTCGTACTCATCAATGATCAGCTCATTGGCCGCAGCCTTGTTGCTTGCCATGATCAGTTTATTGAACGATGTGAGTTGGTTCGCATACTCGCTCAAGGCCTGATTAAAGTTGGTAAACAGTTTTTTGTCCTCGGCATTAATCAGGGTTTTTTCATAGGCCTGAGAACGTTTCGTGATGATTTCGATCAGCTCATTGGAACGATCAACCATCAACTCATGTTCATCGATATCATCAATTGACAGCATCTTATGGGAGTTGACGCGCACCCGCTGAAATTCTGCTGACAACAGCGTTAAATCTCCCAGAGGCTGGGCAACTTGCGTGTAAATTCTCACGCTTCCGCTGTTAATACGGTGAAGATTGACGTAGCCACCCAATCCAATGACAAGGGCAACCAAAGCGACAAACAAAAAACCAGCCGTCAACTTGGTACCTATCTTCATGTTTTGCAGCATCTAGCAACCTCCCACAGATTATTGGTTAAATCAGCTGAGACAACCCTCTGTTACCATTCATCCTCAGGCCGTTCCTCCAGGCCGTCTTCATCATCGAAAACGCTGTAGCCATCATCATCTTCTTCCCGTTCCTCGGGATACTGCTGCTCTTCCTCGTCGTCGTCATCATCATCATAGCGCTGTGCTGGCCGATCGTCAGGTTCTGCCAACGCTTCAAAACGGGCCAACAAGTCAGCATGGGTGCAGAAACGGCCATCCTTAAAACTGCAGCGCGTCAACTCACAGAGATCAAACAGTTGAATCTCGCTGCACAGGCGGCGTGGCAGCTCATCGACATCCGGCTCAGTAGCGATCTGTTCTTCTACCTTTATCACGCACAGACCCCATTAAGAAAATCTGTGGCCTTGGCCACATCTTCCGTGCAGCCGATATAGACCGGGGCTCGCTGATCAAGGCCTTCAGGCATAAGATCAAGGATCGGCACGCAGCCGTTGGTGGCTGCCCCACCGGCCTGTTCCACCAGATAGGCCATTGGATTCAGCTCAAACAGCAGGCGCAACTTGCCAAGGGGGGAGTCGTTTAAGGCCGGATACATAAAAATACCCTTACCCTTCATCAATATCTGGTTAATATCCGGCACAAAACCACCAGAATAGCGTAATTTTGCCCCCTTATTTTCAAGATAACGAATATAGGCCTCATTCTCCGGCGTATACTTTTTCCGCAAACCACCCGGCGAGTAGATATCACCAGACGGCTTCATCTGCACGTTTTCGCGGGTGAGCGTATACTCCATCAGGTGGTTCATGGTGAATTCATAAACACCTTTGCCAACGGAATAGACCATGGAAACCCGCGGTCCATACAGGATATACATCGCCCCCACCATGGTGCGGCCCGGCTGCAGCAGATTATCCCCCTGATAAATACCGACAATAGTGCCAACCGCAAGGTTTACGTCGACCAGTGAGGAGCCATCGAGTGGGTCATAAGCCACAGAAAACATCCCCTGAGGGTTGCTGGTAACCTGAAAAATCTCATCCATCTCTTCCGAGGCGATGTTGCAAACCACACCGGAATGCATCAAGCGCTTGCGGAGAATCCGGTCTGAAAGGACATCAAGGGCCAACTGTTCCTCACCGTACAGGTTTGAAGTACCGGCCACTCCAAGGTCACCGGTCCGCACGGCATTAATGACATATTTACTGGCTTCGGCAATTTCACACAAAAGGTGCACCAGATTGTCACTGATATTTTGCTGGCGCAGGTGACGACGGAAATCGACCTGAAACTTGGTGCTGCCTGGTTCCTTACCCATAACAAAACACTCCTTCAAAAAACTAATGTGCCGCAGCACAAATATTGTATAAAACTACCCCAGCATACGTCTCAAGGCAAGGAGAATCAGGCCTGAACCAGCATAGTTGCGACACTGGTGATCAAGCCATCCAGCAAGACGATGCCAAAAAGGCTGGTGATAACAGCCCTGGTGGCAGCCTGCGGTATCTCCGTTGCACTTGTTCCGACCGATAGCCCTGCGTGACAGCAGACAACCGGAATAGTCAGACCAAAGAATAGCGTTTTAATTGCCAAAACAACTATTTCCCATGGACCAAGTGAGGCGACAACGCCTTGCACAAACTGATCATAGGGGATGTGGTGAGCGAGCGAAGCGATCAGGAAACCGCCAACAAAGGCGGTCAGCACGAAATATGCCGTGAGCACGGCAACCGCGGCAGTCACACCGATAATCCGCGGCAGGATAAGGTAGCGCTCACAAGGGATGCCCATCTGCTCCAAGGCATCTAGTTCGCCGTTGATCTTCATGGTGCCAAGCTCAGCGGCAATGGCTGTGCCGCTCCGTGCAACAACAATCAAGGCGGTCAGCAGCGGTCCCAGTTCACGGAATACCACCCAGACCAGCACCTTTCCGGTTAATGAACCACTGCCGCCCCCCACCAGTCCTACCACCTGGCTGACAATCACCGTTCCCAGGATCAACGCCACCAGCATGATGATTTTCCATGCCTCATAGCCGGTAAAATAGACCTGCTTCAGCAGCACAGAGCGGATGGCACTGTTCTCCAGTGACGGCGAGCTGGAAACATCCCGCACAGCTTGCCCCGCCAGGCTGCTTGCTTCCGCCAGAAAGCGCAGGCGTTGCAGGACCCAGCCGCCGAGGCGTCGGGCGGGGTCTGAACACCAGCTACAGTTCGTAGACTGCACCGTCACGCAGCAACTCCATCTGCCTGATACCGATAGCCTCGATCTCACGCTTGATCTGTTCGTAATACTGAGGTTTGGGATGGGTAATTAAAATTCGTTTCGGCAGTGCTGCCATCTTGGCCAACTCACGTTCAAGTTGTGAGCAGCAGAGATGCTTGGTAATAGTAGCCAATGATTCCATGCTATTAGGGAATGATACTTCAACAATAACTGCATCTGCTCCGCTGGCACACTGCCAGATTGCATCAGTAGGTCCTGTATCGCCGGTATACACCAGACGCACACCATTTTTTTCAACGCAATAGCCGACAGCCGGCACGGTGTGATCGACCTCGACAGCGGTGATCGTGTATCCGTCGCTTGATCGCCGAGAAAGATCAGGGCCACCAAGCGTCAGCGGACATCCCGGGGTGACAGTATCATACTGCAGCACCGGATCTTTCGCGGAAGGGAGCATCGTAAAGTCTGGCCAGATCGTGCCATTAAGCAGATGCGTACGCATCGCCTCCACCACCGGTTCAGTGGCATAGACCGTTACCAGATGGCGCAGACTCCTGATCAGGATGTTGTCTGCCAGGGCAGGGATGCCTCTGATATGATCGAGGTGGGCATGGGTAATAAAAATTGCCCGTATCTGCCACTGCTCTTCTTCCGTCAGTACCGCACCAATGGTGCCGGCATCGAGCAGCAGACCATCATCGACCAAAAAGGCAGGCGGCCTGAAGTCTGGAAACTCGGCACCGGCACATCCCAACACGCGCAGTCTCATCCGTCCTCCTCACCTTGGCTATCCTGGTGTGCCTGCAGTTAATCAATATGTTCCTTCAGTTCGCGGATAATCTCAACCTGGCGACTGTAGATAAACTGTGAAACCACTTCTTCCATCTTGGCATCCAGCTCAATCCTAAAGGTGTAGAGATGCCCGCCCTCCACAGCAATAGAACGCGCCATGGTGGCCTTCACCGTCATGGCATGCCCCATCAGGTTGAGTTTTAGTGTCCCTTCTTCTGATAATCCGCTGGGCAGCTCTGAAGAACTGATAACCGCCATACCGGTGACTGAAATATCCTTCAATTCACCAGCTACACACTGCCCTTCGGCCTGAAAGTGTGTCAATATCGACGGACCCCCGGCATACACCCGGACTGCGTTGCGACGATCAGCCTTTATGGCGGCATAGGCAAAACGTCCCAATACTGTCAATCGGTTACGGACATTGATGTACTCAACGAAACAGTGCACTCCCAGACTGTTAGGAAAATGGGAGCTTTTCAACAAGGTCTGCTTCTGCAACCCCAAAACCGCAGCCTGGGCCTGGTGTACCGTAAACTCAACCGCGTCTCCCTCAATACCGTCAATGGTGACACCGTAGCTGACCGGCACCTCATGGTAGTAGTTCAAGAGCTTCAGGTCGTTTTTAAGAATCCCGTCCTTGATCTTTTGCAGCACGGCAAGGATCTCGGCGGCATCCTCCTTACCGTTAACCTGAGTCACTAGTTGATACGTATCCTTCACACCCGCCCCCCTGCCAAAGGTTTCACATGTTCAATAGGTTGACACTGCGGACACAGATGCGTCCCCCGCTGGGCGACCCGCAGTTTTACCAAAACGGTGCCACATGCTCTACAGGGCAATCCGGCGCGGCCATAGACAGCAACGGGAAAACACCCGGCTTCAAAAACACCATCTATATTTGCCCCTTTGCATGCCACAGCTTCATGCATTACCTCATGTACCGCCCGGTACAGCCCTTTACGTTGTGATCCTGAAAGGGCAGACACTGTCGTAAGCGGATGAATCCCGGCACGAAACAGACTTTCATCAGCATAGATATTACCGAGACCGGCCACAAAAGACTGATCAAGCAACAACGGTTTCAGCTGACGCCGATGGTGATCCAGTCGCTGCAAAAAGGTATCCTCGTCGACCGTCAGGGCGTCAGGCCCCAAGCCCGCAATCACCTCAGACGGATCAGCCACCAGCCACACCCTGCCAAAGGCACGGGGATCGTCGAAACGTAGAGCCAATCCATTCTGCAGGTACACCGCAAGCCGAGTATGCGACGCTCTTGCCTCAAGATCAGGCACCAAGAAGAGTCGGCCGGTCATCCGCAGATGCACCGCCATCCATCTGCTGTTTGTACCACGGGCACTAAGCAACCGAAAGAAAAGATACTTGCCGTGCCGAAAAATCTCATGAAAAACCAAGCCCAGGATTTCTTGACAAAACTGCTCTACCAAAAGATGACCACCGATGACGCTGTCTCTCAGCACCTCAACCCGGTTAACAGTTGCCCCTATCAGCGACGGCCTACCCTCAACGAGCAGTCGCCGTACACTTTCTACTTCAGGTAATTCAGGCATAGGTTATTTACTCTTGGCTGTATAGATTCCATCCCATCCATCTGGCGGGGGGGTTAGCAGGTATTCGGCGCAACGACTGCTGTACAACCGTGATGGGCCATCATCATACTGTTGCACAAGTTCGTCAAACATCCGCTGTGCTGCCTCAAACGCCTGGGCACGATACTGCTCCAAGGCTGCCTCAAAACCAGGCAGCAGTTCCTGTTTATCCACCAGCAACTCAAACAGCACCACCGGCTTGTGCTTGCCCTTGACCCGCACCCGGTCGACCTCGCGGAAGCAGAACATGTCGGGCGGCACCTGCTGCCTGGTGTCTTCACTGACCAGAATGTGGGAGCCGTACAGCTTGTTGAGCCCTTCCAGGCGGGAGGCCAGATTGACCGCATCGCCAATGGCGGTGTAATCAAAGCGGATATCGGCGCCCATATTGCCCACCACTGCCGGTCCGGTATTGATGCCGATACCGATATCAAGGCTATGCATCCCCCGACCGACAAAACCTTTGTTCAGCCGTTGCAGTTCCTCCAGCATACGCACCGCAGCACGGCAGGCGTGCACCGCATGCTGGGGGACATCCAGCGGGGCGTTAAAGATGGCCATCACGGCATCGCCAATGAACTTGTCCAGGGTACCCCGCTCCTCCAGTACGATACGGGTCATGGGAGAGAGATACTCATTAAGCAGCGCCACCAATTCCGGCGGTGCAAGATCTTCCGAGACCGTTGTGAAACCGCGGATATCGGAAAACAGAATCGACAGCTCGCGTTGTTCGCCGCCCAACACCAGCTTATCAGGGTTTTTTTCTATCTGTTTGACCAGATCAGGAGAGACATAATTGGAAAACGCCTTTTTGAGCTGACGCCCTTTACGTTCAACCACCAGATTGCGCCAGGCCTCGCTGCCCAAGTAGGTCAGACCAAGGCCCAACAAGGGATACAACAGGGTCATGTCCCGCAACCCCTGCGAAAAAGCCAGATAATTTACTGTCCAAAAAAGCACGGCCAGTGCGCCAAAGGCAGCCAGCCCGACCAGGGTGCCCGGTGCAAACGCCAATCCAATGCCCAGCAACAACGGAAAAGCCACCAGGCTGATCAGCTCCAAGGTTTGCGTGGTGCCGTCATGACGCAAAAAACGACCATCCAAGGCGTTGGCCGCCACCGTGGCATGCAGTTCCACACCTGGCTGGGTCGCATCGAAAGGGGTCGGCCTGATGTCGAAGATGCCGATCTCGGTCGCCCCCACAAAGACGATCGATCCGTTTAGAGCATCGGGTGGTAGACGTTTTTTGATGATGTCACTGGCTGAAACTGTTCGGAATGAACCGGCCGGACCATAATAATTGAGCGCCATGGTGCCATCTTCACGGCTCGGCACCCTCAGTTCGCCCAACTGGATGGCATCCACTCCCCAGGGCTGTATGTCCAGCATAATCTCATGCCCCAGATAGTGTCGCAGCGCCTTCATGGCCAATGAGGGATAGATATCGCCATTGTACAACAGTAACAGCAATGAACGGCGATACAGACCATCGCCGTCAGGGCGGGCATTGAAAAAACCGAAGTCACGGGCCCCTTTGCCGATCAGTGACAGATTGGTATCCACCGACCTATATTCGCCCAAGGGGATTGACGTTACACCATCTGCCACCCGAACCAGCTTGATCCTGGCCGACTCAAGCTGCAGCAAGGAGACCGGCTCAATCGGTTGCTCTTCATCCCTGAAGAAATAACCCAGCACCACATTGTCCGCAGCGGTTACCGCAGCGGATAAGGCAGCATCACTGACCTGATCCTGCGGTTCGGAAAAAACGATATCCAAAGCGGTGACCTTGGCGCCGTAATCCGCCAACTGTGCAATCAGGCGGGCTGTTACCTCACGAGACCAGGGCCAGCGACCTATCTCCTTGATGCTCTTGTGGTCGATGGCGACCACCACCACCTGTTTGTTGGGCGTGATCGGTCCACGAATTCTGAAACGAGCATCCTTGAGGCGGTAATCAAGCTGCTGCAGTGCCTGAGGAGCCTGACGATAGACACTAAAGGCAACCACCGCAGCCACCAGGCCAAACAGGATAAAGATCAGGCGTTTCTTCACGGGTTACCTATTTAACCAGGCTTTGCAGCAAGGTTTCGGCATTGCTACGATGTTTACCCTGCGGATACTGTTGCAAGTACTGTTCAAAGCGCAGTTTGGCCTGATCAGTAAAACCCAGCTCATCGAGCGTTTGAGCGGCATTGAACAGGGCCGTTTCTGCCTGGGCCAGCTTGGGGTACTCTTCCAGCACCAGCAGATAGGCTGCCAGTGCCAATTCAGGGTTGGACAGGAAACGAGCATAGACCGCCCCCCGTTCCAGATGCGCATCGGCCCGCACCTCTGCAACCCTGGTCAGGTCCAGCGCTATCTGGAAGACATGTAACGCCTCCTGATACTTGCCGCTATCGGCCAGATAGTGGCCATAGTTGATGTTCCAACGGGCGATAATATCGGCGATCTTGCCAGAATCGGTCCATGCAGCCGGTGGAACCGCTGCGGTGATCTGCTCAAAGACACCCTTTGCCTCGGCCAGTGGCGTACCAGGTTCCACCGTGAGTGGCTCTAGAGGAGTAATACCACGGGTGTTCTGGGTCATGGTGCCCGCTGTTAACAGTTGCTGTTGTCCCTGAGCTTCACCAGCCACGCCTACCGTGCCTTGATTACCGAAAAAAACGTTTGCCTGGCCCTGGGAGAGCATCAGAAACTCGGTTCCCTTGATGCCGGCCACGGCAGTGCCGCTCTTAACGGTCATGCCGCTCTGCCGCCCGCCAAACTTGACCACCGATGCCCGCAACTTACCCTGAGCCAGGTTGAACATCCCTTCGCGTTTCTGTTTGCCCAGCAGAAAGCTCGTCACCTGAAACTCGGTGTTATTGGACAAGGTAAAGGTACTTTTATCGGCGAGGGTCAGCTCCACCCACCCCTTGTCACCGGTCTTGATCCAGGCTCCTTCATTAACCGGCGCCCCTTTGGCGAGCGTCATATATGCCAGCCCCTCCTTGGCGCGTACCTGCGCCTGACCGGACAGACCGGTAACCTTTCCCACCTGGGCGGCGTGTAACCAGGTCGGGATCAGGAGCAAACAGGCCAACAGGTAACAGACGGTGTTCTTCATGAGCGTACCTCCCGATGGAAGCTGAATCTGCAGGACATTTTCACGTTTTGGATTGTACCAGCATTCATGATCGAGTCAAACAAAGAGAGCCGAGATAAAACAGATTTAATCCCTTGTAGATTGACGGTTATCTGTTATCGTTTACGATATTTCAGCAACGCATCCTGACCAGACAGGGACAAAAGACCATGGAAACACCGTTAAGTGCCGCCGATGCCAGGCTGCTGAGACAACAACTTGAGTATCGCAAGCGGCTGATGGAAAAGATCAACGAGATCCACTCCGCCGATAATCTCAACACCATCCTGTTGCATATTAAAGACAGCATCGCTGCCCTGTTCTCGGCACAGCGGATCACCATCTACCTGGCCGATGCCAAACGCAACCTACTGATTTCAAAAGTTCTTTCAGGTCATGAAATCCACCAGATCGTCGTTCCGATCGCCGATACCAGCTTGGCCGGGTTCTGTGCCCTGACCGGAACCATTCTGAACATAAAGGACGCCTACAGCGACCACGAACTGTTAATGATCAGTTCAAATCTCAAATTTGACAAATCCTGGGATGAAAAATCAGGCTTCATCACCAAACAGGTGCTCTGTGTACCGATGAAGTTTCAACGCACCTTGATCGGCGTGATCCAGATCATCAACAAAGGCGACAACACCCCCTTCAACGAGACCGACATCAGCTACGCCGTAGAGCTGGCCACCTCGCTCTCCATTGCCATCCACAACATCTATCGTCTGCAGGTCACCTCCAAGATCATCCGACAGCGCAGCCGCTATCACTACCTGCTGGATAAAAACCTGCTGGACGACAAGGCCATTGAAAAAGCGTCCAGCCATCCCGACGTGGTCAAATTTGGACTGGATAGCGTCCTGATGCGCGAATGCGGTGTACCACGGGAGGAGATGGCCAAGACACTGTCCCTGTTCTTCGGCACCGAATTCATCCAGTATGAACCTGCCATCCCTCCCATGAGCGACGAGCTGCTGAAACGGGTCCGGCCGGATCGCTTGATGAAGGAGTGGTGGGTACCCTACAAGGTGGAAAACGGCGTCCTGTCGATCATCATGGATGACCCCACCGATCTGAACCGCCAAGACATGATCAAATTCATCTACCCCGAATACAAGCGGATCAGCTATGTCGGGGCCTTCCGGGACGATATTCAGAGCTTCATTGGCCTGTTCTACAACAAAGGAGCAGCACTGGCGGCAGGCGGTAGCATCGATGAACTGATCAACAAACTGGATACCAACGATGAACCCGAGATCGAACTGGAATCTTCCAAGGTTTCGGAACAGGACAGCGTGATCGTGCAGTTGGTCAACAAGATCATCATCGAGGCGGTCCAGAACAAGGTCTCCGACATCCATATTGAACCCTACCCCGGCAAGGAAGATGTCATCGTCCGCACCAGGGTGGATGGCCGCTGCAAAGTCTATCAACGCATCCCCTACAAGTACAAATATGCTATCCCGTCGCGGATCAAGATCATGTGCGGACTGGATATCTCCGAGCGCCGCAAGCCCCAGGATGGCAAGATTGATTTCAAGAAATTCGGTCCCCTGGATGTGGAATTACGGGTAGCCACCGTGCCGACGGCCGGCCAACTGGAGGATGTGGTCATGCGAGTACTGGCCTCCGGCGAAGCGGCCCTGCCCTACGATAAACTGGGGCTGACCGAGCGCAACAGCACGGTGCTGCGCCACTGCATCAACCAACCCTACGGCTTGGTGCTGGTGGTGGGGCCCACCGGCAGCGGCAAGACCACCACCCTGCACTCGGCCATCTCGGTGATCAACACCCCCGAAACCAAGATTTGGACCGCCGAAGACCCGGTGGAGATCACCCAGCGCGGCCTGCGCCAGGTTCAGGTACATCCCAAGATCGGCTTTACCTTTGCCGCGGCGCTACGCTCCTTTTTGCGAGCCGACCCGGATGTGATCATGGTGGGCGAGATGCGCGACCAGGAGACCGCCGAGATCGGTGTCGAATCCTCGCTGACCGGTCACCTGGTCTTCTCCACCCTGCACACCAACTCGGCCCCGGAGACGGTCACCCGTTTGTTGGATATGGAGCTGGACCCCTTCTCCTTCTCCGACGCCATCCTCTGCATCCTGGCACAACGGCTCTGTCGTCGACTGTGCGACTGCAAGCAACAGTACCAGCCTGAACGCCCCGAACTGGAAGAGATCATCATGGAGTATGGCGTAGAGGCGTTCAAAAAAACCGGCATCAACCCAGCTGACATAAAGCTGTGGAAGGCGGTGGGCTGTCCCAAATGCGGCGATTCAGGCTACAAGGGGCGTTTAGGTATCCACGAACTGCTACAGGGCACCGACGAAATGAAGACCCTGATCAAGCGCAAATCCGAGATCGAACAGATCCGTCGTCAGGCCATCGCTGATGGTATGACCACCCTCAAGCAGGACGGCATCCTGAAATGCTTCCAGGGATTGACCGACCTGAAAGAAGTTCGTAAAGTCTGTATCAAATAACCACACAGGAGGATCAAAACTCATGGCAACCTGGAAATGCGCCTGTGGCTTCAGCAAGGAAGGTCGCTGCAAACCGCAAAAATGTGAGAAATGCGGAGAAAAAGGAAAATTTAACAAGGCAGAATGACTCAAAGGGCCCCGCATGGGGCCCTTTTTTGTACTCGTAAAGCCACGGCACACGGCGTATACTAAAACTATGTAAATAGGAAAAGCTATCACCTCAAACGGCCACACCCGAGGATGGTCGCATGATAGCAAACATCAAAAACTGGTTACAAAATCTTCCGCTGCGGCGCAAGCTGCTGGTCATGTCGCTGCTGCTGAGCAGCTTCAGCATCACCTCTTTGTCAACCACCTTTCTGGTCAACGAATTCATCAGCTACCGCGACTATATCAGCACTGACATTAGGGTTCAGACCCAAATTATCGCAAAAAATATCGCCTCACCGCTGATCTTTCAGGATCACCGCTCTGCCCGCGAAATTCTCGAAGGACTCAAATCCAGCCAACGGATTCAAGCCGTGGCGATCTTTAGCGCCGACCACAAACTTTTCACCGTATATCAGAACATCGACAGTAATCAGCCAAATTTGCTTAACGAGTTCGGACAATTACAGCAAAAAGGGGCTGACCATCGTTTGCTCTATCAGTCGTTGCACAAAACCGCGCTGCATCAGTCACTACTCAACGCCTATCCAGTGCTCGAAGAACCGATCATCGTTGATGGCCAACTGGTTGGCGCCGTGATTGTCCAGTCAGACCTGCTGGCCATGTTTGAGCATATACGGTTTCTGGCGCTCCTGGTTTTTGTCGTGGCCCTGTTAACCATGGTCATGGCGATTATACTCGGGATGCAGTTCCAGCGTATCATCACGGCGCCGATCGACACCTTGCTGGGCGCTATGCAGCAGGTATCACTCAACCAGGATTATGCGCATCGCATACCGGAAACCGGCAACGATGAACTCGGCCAACTGATGCACGGCTTCAATCAGATGCTGACCGAGATCGAAATACGGGATCAGTCATTGTATGAACGGCAGCAACAGCTCGATCAGCTGGCCCATTACGACAGCCTGACCGGGCTGGCCAATCGTGCGATGCTGATGGACCGGCTGCACCAGGCGCTGCATCAGGCTAAGCGTTATCATCAGAAACTGGCCATTTTGTTTATCGATCTGGACGGCTTCAAAGAGATCAACGATACGCTGGGGCACAAGGCGGGAGATGAACTGCTCAAGCAGGTGGCGGCACGGCTCAACAGCATCGTACGCGGTTCAGATACCATCGCCCGGCTGGGGGGTGATGAATTCACCATCTGTTTGCATAATGTGTCATCAGCGGAAAGCGCCTGCATCGTAGCGCGTAAGGTGGTGGAACTGTATGCCGAACCATTTACGCTGGAAGGCACTGCCTGCAAGATAACCGGTAGCGTCGGTGTAGCACTCTATCCCCACGACGCTGAAACGGTTGAAACGCTGCTGAAGGCTGCCGACACCGCCATGTACCAAGCCAAACAACACGGCAAGAACAATTTCCGGCTCTATTCGACCGATATGCAGATGCAAATCTACGAAAAGAACGCCCTGCAGCAACAACTAGCCAAGGCGATTGAGCGCAATGAGTTTTTCCTCGAGTATCAACCGATCGTCACCACTGCTGAAAAACGGATTGTTGGCGTTGAGGCATTGTTGCGCTGGAGCCATCCTGAACTTGGCATCCTGCAGCCCAAGGCGTTTTTGCATGTGACCGAAGGAACCGACATGATTCACAAGATCGGCGCCTGGGTACTCCATGAAGCCTGTCGACAGTGCGTCAACTGGCATACCAATGGCCATACCGGACTCCAGGTTTCAGTCAACCTTTCCACGGCCCAGTTTAAGAGGCCTGATCTGGCAGCACGCGTCTTTTCCATTCTGAAAAAAACTGGTCTAGCACCCGACAAGCTGCAGTTCGACCTGAACGAATCCATCATCCAGCTGACCTGCGATGAAGCCCTTGAACAGATCGCCTATACGCTCACCGATCAGCAGACTGAGCTGAACTGCCCCTTCGGCACAGACCGCAGCTGTGCGTTGCATCCGCTCTACGCATTCAAAAAAGCAGGTGTCCGGCTTGCCTTAGACAACTTCGGCACCGGCTACTCCTCACTGGGCTATCTCAATCATCTGCCAATTGACACCATCAAGATTTCGCCACGCTTTACCAGCTGCGATGCAGGAAGCAAAAGCGAATCGTTGCTCGCCGCCATCATCGCCATGGCTGACAGCCTGGGTTTGGTGAGCATTGCGGAAGGTGTGGAAAACGAGCAGCAGTTTCAACTGCTCAAACGGATGCATTGCTCGCGGGTGCAAGGCTACCTGACCGGCCGCCCCCTCAGCGCAGAACATTTCGGCAGGTTGCTTGACGAACAGGATCAAGCCAGTTAATCATGGGGGGTACGACAGTAGATACAGGACGACAGCTTCCAGGCATACACGGCCCCGCAGGCCGAGCACTTTCTGAAATACCCCGGCACCTCATGGTCCGGTTTTTGGTACCAAAGCACCAGCAACACAAACGGAAACAGGGCTGACGCCAGTCCCCAAATGATGGGGTTCTTGCCACGTCCCCTCGCCAACCAGACTCCTAGCACGCCGGGAAGGCCAAAAAAAGCAGCAATAAAAAGATATTCCGTCAGACCCATGGCATGTCTCCTTGACTGCAGCATACCGGTAAGCAATCTGCCAAGCAAGGGCGCCTTGCACGCGACAAAACTATTCCTAGACAGTATTCACTTCTGCGCTATTATCAAGTCTGGCAGACAGGTTCATGCAGATACAAGATCAGCATCCGACAGTCTGGAGCATGCCATGACATCACACCACTCAGACCCGCAAACAACCTCCCCCACCAGATTCTGGCACCTTCTCCTGGCAGGCCTGCTTACCCTGCTGACAACACCGGCCTTGGGCGCGGCAACAGCCACCAACATCTATCAGCCCAACCACAACGGAGAAGATCTGACGGAGCTGCCGCTTGAAGTGCTGATGGATCTCGAGGTAACCTCTGCCTCACGCAAGACTCAGCGACTGGCCAACACCGCCGCTGCCGCCTTTGTCATCAGCCAGGAAGACATCCGTCGATCAGGGGCCACCTCGATCCCTGAGCTGCTGCGCATGGTGCCTGGTGTTCAGGTGGCCAAGATGGATGCCAACAAGTGGGCGGTCTCCATCCGTGGCATCAACGGCCGTTTTGTCAGCAAACTGCAGGTACTTAAAGATGGTCGCAGCGTCTATACTCCCCTCTTTTCAGGCGTTTTTTGGGAGAGTCTTGATACCCCGCTGGAGGATATCGAGCGGATCGAGGTCATCCGAGGCCCTGGCGCTGCCATGTGGGGCGCCAACGCAGTCAATGGCGTGATCAACATCATTACCAAACATGCGATCGACACCCAGGGCGGTCTGCTGAGCGGTGGGGGCGGCAACAGCGAACAGGGGTTCGGCACCGCACGAATCGGCAAACAGTTGACCGACAACAGCTTTTTACGCCTGTACGGCAAGCATGTTGAACGGGGCAAGGGAAAACATGCCGACGGCAGTGACGCCCACGATGACTGGCAGCTCTCCAGCGGCGGCTTCCGTTTCGACGTCCAGCCCACCTTTAATGATGCATTGACCCTGCAGGGTGATTATTACAACGGCCGTTACAACGAAACCTACAACCTGTATAACCTGACAACTCCAGGAGTTGCCGAGGTGGTGCCAACCCATTCTACCGCTTCGGGTGGCAACCTGCTAGCCCGCTGGCAACACACCCTCTCCGACACCGATGAACTTTCACTGCAACTTTCCTATGACCACAGCCAACGTGATTTTCTGATCCTCGGCGAACGGCGCAACACCTTTGATGCGGATTTCCAACACCGCTTCAAGCTGGCCAGCAGCCAGGAGATCATCTGGGGACTGGGGTTTCGTCACAGCACCGATCAAACACGCGGCAGCTCAACCTTGTCTCTGACCAAATCGAGTGAGAGCTTAAGCCTGTACAGCCTGTTCCTGCAGGATGAGATCACCCTGTTGCCCGATACCCTGGCCCTGATTATCGGCACACGGATCGACCATAATGACTACACCGGCTGGGAGTTCCAACCCAACGGGCGACTGATCTGGACCCCCTCACCCCAGCACACCTTCTGGGGTTCAGTCTCCCGGGCCGTGCGTACCCCCACCCGGGCTGAACGCTATCTGCAGTACCAGTACCTTACTGCTGATACCGGAACTACATCACCCCCACTACCTTTGCCGCTGCGCGTCGAGGTCTACGGTCATGATGACTTCACCTCGGAGCGGGTGCTGGCCTACGAACTGGGCTACCGCTCCGAGTTGAACCCGCAGCTCACCTTTGACCTGGCGCTGTTCTACAACGACTACAGTAATCTACGGGTACGTCAGAATGACTTACCTGCTCTTGAGACAGCTACCAACTTTGTACTGAACTACCCCTTAAGCAACGACGCCCACGGCCACAGCTACGGCGCTGAACTTTCGACCACCTGGCGCCCCTGTGACTGGTGGCGGCTGCAGGCGGCCTACCACTACCTGCGCACCAAGGTCTATCTGGACAACGGCAGCGATGACGACATTAATAGCGCCAATACCGCCGACGGCGCTCCACGCCACCAACTCACCCTGCGCTCGGGATTTGACCTGACCAAGCAACTGGAGCTGGATCTGTGGCTGCGGGCCGTGAGCCGAGTTCGTTACATCGACCGCAGCACCATTCCCGGTTACGTCACCATGGATGTCCGGGTTGCCTGGAAACCGACCAAACATCTGGAACTGGCCCTGGTGGGTCAAAATCTGCTCCAGGATCAACACCCGGAATACATCCCTGAATTTATCAACACCACCCCGACGGAAGTGCCGCGTGGTGTTTACGGCAAGGCGACCCTGAGCTTCTAATGAGAAAACGCTGCCTGACATACAGCCTGCTGCTGCTCTGCTGGGCTCTGCCTGCCTGGTCTGCTCCCGAGCAACCGGCAGAAGCGCAGGTAAAAAGCGCCATCATCCTCAACATGGCCCGCTATGTGGATTGGCCAACAGAGAGTTTCAGCAGCGACGGAGCGCCGATCTTGTTCTGCTATTCGGGACAGGGTACGCTGACAGCCAGTCTGCCCTCGCTGCAAGGCAAGACCGTCAAAGGCCACCCGGTGGTCGTCCGCCGGATGAACACCAGCGTGGATATCGCCGGTTGCCACCTGGTGGTGGTTGATGCCACAGAACGCCGCTATGCGGCATCCATTATTGACAGAACCAGACATTTACCAATACTGACCGTGGGGGACTTTTCAGGTTTCAGCCGTGATGGCGGTATGGTGGAATTATTTCTGCAAGACGGCAAGGTACGCTTCGAGATCAATCTGGCTGCTGCACGACAAAGCCACTTAAAGATCAGCAGTCAGCTGCTAAAGGTCGCCAGGGTCATCCGTGGTGCTGGTGACTAGCCTGCTGTTTACGCAATGTCGTAATAAAGGCCGCTGCAGCCGGCGAAATGGTCTTGCCGCGCCGCGTGGCCAGATAGAACTGTTGACGGATGGTCAGCCCCGGCACGCTTACCGTCTGTAACACCCCTGCCGCCAATTCCCGCTCCACCGCCAACGACGAGACAAAGCCGCAACCTGCACCACTCAAGACCGCGCGGCGCACCGCCTCGCTGCTGCCCAACTGGGCAACCACCCGCAACGCCGAAAGAGTGATACCGGCCTGTACCAACGCGGCATCCACCACCTGCCGAGTGCCTGAACCGGGCTCACGCAGGATCATTGGCAGCTCCAGCAGTTCATGACTGTTTTCCAACCGTTGCGGTAGCAGACCAGGCCGGGACACCAGCAGTATTTCCTCGCTGGCGATCGACTCAAAGACGACCTGTTCCGCTTCATAGCGCCCTCCCACCAGCGCCAGCTCCACCGCGTCGGCCTGCAAAAGACGAAGCACCTCACGGGTATCACCCTGCACTAGCTCCAGACGCACACCAGGCCAGGAGGCGCTAAACGGTCCCAACAGGTCGGGGATCAGGCAGGCGGCCGGGATGGTACTGGCCCCAACCCGCACAATGGCCTCTTCAGCGCCTGCGAAGCGTCGCATGGCCAAGCGGGCATCATCGCAGGCAGTGCAGATCCGCCGGGCATGCTGTTCAAACAGCCGCCCGGCCTCGGTCAGATAGACACCTTTTTTCGAGCGATCAAACAGCCTGCTGCCCAGCTCATCCTCCAGACAGCGGATATGCTGACTGGCAGTGGACTGCACCAGACTGACCACCTCGGCGCCACGGGAAAAGCTGCGCTGATCGGTAATGGCAAGGAATAGTTCGAGCTGTTTCAGGGTCATCGTGAGTCCTATCGTTTTAGCCGATAACATTGTACGCTTTTTACCATATTATCCATTTGCCATACAAGCAGACACTTGCTATCAAGAATATTCATTTTTTTGAATACAAGGAGCAACTCATGATGAAACGTATCGCCCTGACCCTGACCTTTACCCTGCTGACCGCAGCCAATGCACTGGCCGCCAACTTCATCGAATCTGAAGATCTCAAAAAACTGATTGAACAGAAGCAGGAACTGATCCTGGTTGATATCCAGCCTGCCGCAGATTTTGAGAAACAGCACCTACCAGGCTCCATTGAGACCAATGCCTTTCCCGCCAAGACTGCTGAAGAAAAGGCCCGCCTGGACAAGGTGCTGCCGATCATCAATGCCAGCAAGGCCCCGGTGGTTGTGATCTGCCCACGGGGTAAAACTGGCGCAAAAAACAGTTACGACTACCTGCTCACCAAAGGGGTGGCCGAAGAGCGAATGAAAATTCTGGAAGATGGCATTCACGGTTGGGAATTCGAGCAGATGTTCGTCAAGGGCCGGTAAAAGCCATTATGACTACGCAGCAGACCACTGGGGCGGCCACAGCAGAGATGGCCGCCCGTTGCACATCCTGCGGTGACTGTGTGCGACCTTGTGCCTTTCTCCAACAGCAGGGAACACCTGCGGCCATTGCCGGCCGCGGCGCCACGGCTGAAAACCTGCTGACCGCCTATGGCTGTTCTTTGTGCGGTCTGTGCGACGGGGTCTGCCCTGAAGGCCTCTCCCCATCCGCCCTATTCCAGGCAATGCGCCGGCAAGCTATCGAAGCGGGATTGGTAGATCTGAAGCCGTATAAGCCCTGGTTGAAATACGAACATATGGGGGCATCTCCACTTTTCCAACGCAACCTGATTCCGCAAGGATGTACGACGGTCTTCTTTCCCGGCTGTTCACTGTCGGGCACCCGGCCCGATGCGGTACGGGAACTGTACTGCATGTTGCTGCAGCAGGACGCCACCATCGGCCTGGTACTGGACTGTTGCGGCAAGATATCCCATGATCTGGGGCTACAGGAACAGTTTGAAACCATCTTCAGCAGATTACACAATCGTCTGAAACGCTACGGAGTCACCCGTATCATCACCGCCTGCCCCGGCTGCAGCAAGCTGCTACGCAACTACGGAGCGGGCCTGGAAAGTATCAGCATCTATGAACACCTGCTGTTTTCCTGCCACTCGGAAGCGGTACAGCTGGATAGACCACGCACGGTCGTCATCCACGACCCCTGTCCGTCACGCTTTGACGCTGTTCAGCAGCAGGCGACTCGGAAACTGCTGCAGGTCCGCGGCTGGCAGGTTGAGGAGCTGCCGTTCAATGGCATCAGTACCCGCTGCTGCGGTCAGGGGGGGATGGTTGAGGGCTGTGTGCCCGGAACCGTAACCAAAGAGGCGGGCATTATTGCTGCGGCAGCAGCCGGACGCTCGCTGGTTTCATCCTGCGGCGCCTGCTGTGAAACGCTGTCTGCGACCACTCCCACTGCCCATATTGCCGACCTGCTGACCGAAACCGGCAGCTTTACCACACAGCCGGTTTCTTCACTGAAACGCTGGCTTAACCGACTGAAATTACGCTTTTCGAGGTTGTCATGAGACTGCAGATCTGCTCTGTTGCGTTGCTATTTTGCATTTCACCTGCCTGTGCACAAGCTGATGCGATTGCCGTCTCCCGTTTCGCCAGCGAAGGGCTGAAAGGCTGGGAGGCCAAAAGCTTCAAAGGCACCACCGACTACCGCATTGTGCAGGAGGATGGACGCAGCGTGCTGAAGGCCCGCGCCAGAGGGGCGGCCTCCGGCATCAGCAAAAAACTGACCTTTGATCCCCGCACCCATCGCTACCTGCGCTGGAGCTGGAAGGTGGCCGACACTATTACCACCGGCAACGAACGGACTAAACAGGGTGACGACTACGCCGCCCGGGTCTATGTGGTCTTTCCGGGCCGTTTCTTCTGGCAGATGCGGGCTTTGAACTACATCTGGGCCAACAAGCTGCCCGAGGGTGAATTTGTCCCTAACGCCTTCACCGCCAATGCCATGCTGCTGGCCGTACAATCCGGCCCAGCCAAGGCCGGTCAGTGGGTCAGCGAACAGCGGGACATACTGGCCGACTACCGCCGGATGTTTGGTGAAGAGCCACCCCTGGCCGGCGCCGTGGCGATCATGACCGACACCGATAACACCGGGGCCGAGGCCACCGCCTGGTACGGTGAGATCACTATATCGACAACGCCATGAACAGAAACAAACTGCTGATCATACTGTTGGCTCTGGTAGGCGTCGGCCTGTTCTTCTACCTTAATCTGGGACAGCTGCTGACCCTGGAGAGCCTTAAAGACAACCGGCAACTATTGGTGCAATACCATGCCGAGCATGCACAGCTGATGGTGGCAGGCTTCATGCTGCTCTACATCGTGCAGACAGGGCTGGCCCTGCCAGGCGCAACCATTCTTTCTTTAGCCGCCGGCGCGGTCTTTGGCCCCTGGCTTGGTAC
>Ga0209016_1000110_pt1 | contig 121626 bp, 116 predicted proteins | sample EPASupsiteSAE305_FD_187265 | JGI IMG/M metagenome (GOLD analysis project Ga0209016, IMG submission 187265) | Bioremediated contaminated groundwater microbial communities from EPA Superfund site, New Mexico - SAE3-05 (SPAdes) (version 2) | ecosystem: Environmental > Aquatic > Deep subsurface >...
ATGCCGGTGTACTCTCAGGCACGCTTACCTACGGTGGAGACAGTCAAGGCGCGATTGATGTAGGAGCTTACACCATCAGTGTAAGTGGACTAAGTTCCGGGAACTACACTTTAAGTTTCGTTGATGGTGTATTGAGCATTAACGCAGTGGCTTCAACAACGCCTAGTGTCGCCCATATTGAAAACGGAACCGCAACCCGTTCGCCTTTCTTTGCCTCCGACACCACCCGTGATACCTTAACCCAAACAACAGAGACGGAAGCCTTGCAAGGGATGCTCCATCAAGCCAGTAGCGATACGACCAGAGTACCGTTATGGCCTCATTCACTGATTCAATTGGTGGGTGGCGGTGTTCACCTGCCTGATGGCTTAGAGCAAGAATATGTTACGGCTCAATAGTAAAAAAGTAAAAGGAAAATAAGTATGAAAGTATCAACCCTTGTCTCACTCTCTCTTCTGAGCGCCAACGCACTCTTCGGTGCCGCCCCCACGATCGGAGATGTGGAAAAACAAGTCCAACCGCCCCGTGAAGTGCAAGAGAGTCCCAATACCCTTATTCCCTCCCTTCCCGGTGAAGCTTTAAAAGAACCGATGGCGGAAGAGAGCGGAAAACAGATTGAAGTGAAACACTTTACGATCACAGGTGCTTTACATGTCAAACCTGAAATCCTCCAAGAACTGCTTCAACCCTATGAAGGAAAAAGCTATAGCTTCGCCGAACTTCAAAAGATCACCTCACGCATTACCAAATACTACCGTGAACAAGGTTACTTCGTCGCACGTGCCTATATCCCCAAACAGAGTATGCGTGAAAGTGTCTTGGAAATTGCGATCATTGAAGGAAACTACGGAGCCTTCCATCTTAAAAATAGCTCTTTAGTTAATGACGACATCTTACAAGCGATGTTGGATGATGTTAAAGAGGCAAACATCGTCTCGGTTGATACCCTAGAGCGTGCCATGCTCGTCATTAACGCTACCCCCGGTGCTAAAGTAACCGCCGCCGATGTGAGACCCGCTCAAGCCGTAGGCGCTTCCGACTTTGATATGACCGTTGAAGCCGCCGATCCTTACAGTGCCTATATCGTTGGCGATAACTACGGCTCTAAATACACGGGACGCTATCGTATGAATGTAGGCCTTAGTGCTAACTCTCCTTTGGGATACGGCGATAAACTAGGTCTAAACGGTGTTCTCTCAACCACCTCCGATCTGAAAAACGGGAAACTCTACTATAACTTCCCCTTGGCGGCAAACGGCCTTCGAGGCGAAGTGAGTGCCGCAAAGACGACTTACTCCTTGGCAGAGGATTATGAAGCCCTTGATGCTCTTGGCTATGCTACCACCTTGGAAGCCTCTTTGATCTACCACATTATTAAAACACGTCTGGAGACATTAGACATCTCTTTAAGTTATGATCATAAAAATATGAAAGATGAAGTGCGTAGTACCGATACGGTGACTAAAAAAGAGTCTGATGCGGCAAACCTGACTTTAGCCTACACGCGAAGTTGTTTGCTCTTTGGATTAAACAGTACGACCAATGCTTCCATTACCCTGACACACGGAAATCTTAGCTTTAAAGATGCCTCCGCCCTTGCTATAGATCAAGCAGGCGCACAAACCGACGGAGATTACTCAAAAGTAAGCGGAACCATTGAGAAATCGATCCAATTTAACCCTGAGTATGCTTTAACCACTAGCTTTCGTTTCCAAAAAGCACTGGGCAATAAAAACTTAGACGGAAGCGAAGACTTCTCTTTAGGCGGAGCGTACGGGGTACGAGCCTTCCCCGATAGTGAACACAGTGCAGAAGACGGATACCTCTTAGGAATGGAACTCTTCTATACCCTTCCCAGTTATGAAGGCATTAACCATAAAATCAGCCTCTTTGCAGATACGGGATACGCTACGATGGAAAACTCTATCAGCGGCAGTGAAAGCAGACAGCTCTGTGATCTAGGCGTAGGCTATCAAGCCTCTTACAAACAGTTCTTCACTAAAGCCCAAATAGCTCACGTCATCGGTGGTGAAAAGGTAGAGAGTGAGTCTGAACACTCCACGAGGTTGCTTTTACAAATAGGGTATGTTTACTAAAAACGTGCTTTACATGTAAGGATTTTTCCTTACATGTAAATGTGTTATAATGGTTTCACTAAAATTGATAAAAGAGGCATGAATGCGATTGAGCATTGTAGCAGGGGCTAATGGCAGTGGGAAAACAACCTTTGCACTTTCGTATGCCACGTTTCATTCAATAGCATTTGTGAATGCCGATGAAATTGCCAAAAGTTTGAACCCTGATCATATGGAACAAGAAAAGTTTCGTGCAGGGAAAATCTTTTTAGAGCAAATTGAAGAGCTTTTAGATCATCGACAAGAATTGATTATTGAAACAACGATGAGTGGCAAATACCTCATGAAGATTATCCAAAAAGCCAAAGCAATAGGCTATCAAATAGATATATTTTACCTCTATTTGGCGGACGTGAAAGACCATATAGCGAGGGTTCAAAACCGTGTTTTTAACGGCGGACATTCCATTCCAAAAGAGGATATTATTCGCAGGTATTACCGAAGTCGTCAGCTTTTCTTTAGTCTCTATAAAGAACTTGCCGACCGATGGTTTTTGTTCTTTAATGCCGATGATGAATTTGAAGAAGTTGCAAATTTTGCAGATGGAGAATTGACGGTTTTGCATGAACCTTATTATCACATGTTTACAAAAGGACTTATATGAAAACCCTTGAAAATTATAAATTTAGAGATATGATTTTAAAAATTGGAAAAAAAGCGGTCAAAGAGGCACAAGCTCGAAGTTTGGCAAATGGCGTCCCCAATGTTTTTAGTCGAGACGGTGTTCCTTACTTTCAAATGCCAAGCGGAGAAATTACCTCAAAAATCCCAAAAGAATACAAAGGTATTTATAACTAGTTGTTCAAATGCAATCCTTCTTCACCAAAACCCAGATAGTCAGAGTCATCGGTGGTGAAAAGGTCGAGAGTGAGAGCGAACACTCCACGAGGTTGCTTTTACAAATCGGGTATATTTATTGATTTTTGACTGACATGTAAGGATTTCATTCTTACATGTTACGTTTTTTTGCTACCATTAGGATTCCATACTTAGAAGGATGAACTGATGGATAGACTTCGAGACATTGCTATTTTTTCGCATCTTAGCGATACCCAACTTGAAAAACTGAAAAAAATCTCTTCGGTTAAAAAGTATCGTGCCAAAGAGATTCTTTTTTACGAGGGCGACGAGCCCGTATACCTTCACGTATTGCTTCAAGGTACGCTTAAAGTGTATAAAACCAACCATAAAGGTCAGCAGATCTTTTTGCATCAGTTTTATCCCGGAGGCTTGGTGGCGGAATTGGCGCATTTTGAAACTATTCCTTATCCCGCGACCGCGGAGTTTATGAGCGATAGCGAAGTGCTTCGCATCGACTACAAAGCATTGGAAAAAGATTTTTTCAAAAACCCCGAAATCTCTTTTGAGATTATCAAAAGCCTCATTGCAAAGCATAAAATCCTTATTGATGTTATTCAAAAAGAGGTAATTCTTACAGCTGACGCTAAAGTGGCTAAGTTTATTTTAGAAAACGAAGATCTTTTTAAGAAACTGAAAAATACTCAGGTCGCTTCTATCTTGAACTTGACTCCCGAAACATTATCTCGTACCCTTTCAAAATTCAAATCTTCAGGGATTATTGACCTCGATGAGAAGCATCATATTCGTGTTCTTAATTCTCAAAAATTAGAAGAAGTACTATAATTTTTTTTCATAACTGCTTGACATAAGTCAAGGTTTTTTTTCGCCTTTCTTTATACAATAGCTGCTAACTTTCATTATATTGTTTGTTTAATAATAAATTAATAATAGGAGGTCGTAAGTCTGTTTTGATGCGAGGGCTGTTTGTCTCGCATTTCGGTCTGGTTAGGCGTTGTCACTTTATGTGTAAAGTGACAAAGAAATTTTAAGGAGGGAATGTGAAAAATAGTAAATTCCTAAAATACGCAGCACTTTGTGTTTTTGTGATAGCTCTAGGCTTTCTTGCCTATATGGTACATATCTCAAAAGCGTTGTCGTATCTCTCCAGTGACCCCAAAGCCTGTATCAACTGTCACGTCATGAACACGCAATATGCGACATGGCAGCACAGTTCACATGCGGAGAGGGCTAACTGTGTCGATTGTCACTTACCACGTGATAACATGGTCAATAAGTACATTGCAAAAGCAAAAGATGGTTACAACCATACAGTCGCTTTTACGTTTAATACTTATAAAAATGCTATTACCATTAGTGATGATGGAGCGAAGAGAGTGCAGGAGAATTGTATTTCTTGTCATGCGAGTTTAACCTCACAGATGGTAAGTAATAGTGACCTAAACCACAAGTATGATGACCCAAGTGTCGCAACGGGAAGACGATGTTGGGAATGTCATAAAGGTGTACCACACGGTAAGGTCAGAGGTCTTACGACCACGCCAAATAACCTTGGCGTTAAAGAAGTAAAATAAAAGGAGAGAAAATGAAGTTTAAATTATTACTTGTTGGCTCTTTGGTTGCAATCGGTGCTATGGCATTGCTAGCAAACAATATCAATGATAAAGAGAAACAAAGAGTAGAGCTTGCAAAAGCTCCGAGCCAAGCAGGTATTGAGGGCAAAGCAAAAAGCGAAGAATGGGCAAAATACTATCCAAGACAGTTTGATTCTTGGGCAAAAACAAAAGAAGGTGATGAGTTAGTAGATATGCTTGCTAAAAAACCATACCTTGGTGTTGCTTGGGCAGGGTACCCTTTCTCAAAAGATTACAATGCACCACGTGGGCATGCGTATGCAATCCAAGATCTAACGAATTCACTTCGTCCAGCAGCTCCTGTTGACGCTAATACAGGTCCTTTGCCAACTGCATGTTGGACATGTAAATCTCCAGACGTTCCTCGTTTGATCGAAGAAGATGGTGAGTTACAGTATTACACAGGTAAATGGGCTAGATATGGTTCAGAAGTAGTCAATACAGTGGGTTGTGCAACATGCCATGATGACAAAACGGCACAATTGAGTATTCGTGTTCCTCACGTGAATCGTGGCTTACAAGCATCTGGACTTAAAACATTTGAAGAGTCAACGCACCAAGAAAAACGTTCACTCGTCTGTGCGCAATGTCACGTAGAGTATTATTTCCACAAAACAGACTGGAAAGATGCTAAAGGCGACGCAAAAGTTGCACAGGTTGTGACGCTTCCATACAAATATGGAATGAATGCAGAAGGTATGATTAAATATTATGATGAGATTGGTTTTGCTGATTGGACACATAGTATCTCTAAAACACCTATGCTAAAAGCACAGCATCCTGAATATGAATTATGGAAAACAGGTATTCATGGACAAAAAGGTGTTTCATGTGCAGATTGTCATATGCCATACACTCAAGAGGGTTCTGTTAAATATACAGACCATCAAATAGGCAATCCACTTAAAACAATGGATAAAAGTTGTATGAACTGCCATAGAGAGAGCGAAGATAAACTCAAAGGCATCTTGCATCAAAAATTTGAGCGTAAAGAGTTCTTGATGGATATCGCATTTGACAACATTGCTAAAGCTCACTTAGAGACTGCCAAAGCAATGGAAGTGGGTGCAACAGATGAGGAACTTAAAGAAGTTCGTAAACTCATCCGTCATGCACAGTTTACAGCAGACTATGCAATTGCAGGTCATGGTAACTTCTTCCATGCACCAGAAGAGGTCTTAAGACTTCTTGGTTCAGGAAATGAGATGGCACAAAAAGCACGTCTTAAACTTGTTAGCATTCTTGCAAAACATGGTGTTATGGATTATATGGCTCCAGATTTTGACACAAAAGCAAAAGCACAAAAACTTGCAGGTCTTAATATGGAAGCATTAATTGCTGAAAAAATGAAATTTAAAGAGACATTGGCTCTTGAATGGAAAAAAGAAGCATTAGCAAAAGGTAAAATTAGCCCTAAAGCTTTTGACTTGACCCCAGCAGTTGATACTAAATCTTCATACTACGATAAAACAAAAAAACAATAACTTCGTATACTAGGAGAGGGTTTCCCTCTCTTAGTGTATAATATACTCAAGTTGCTTTTCAGGCATTTTCAGTGTGTTATAACAAAGGACAGACATGGTTTCTAAAATAATCGGCTCTTACAAAACGATGCTTGTTCTGCTTCTTCTTTTATCTTTTGGCGCGGCGGTAGCCACCTTTGTTGAGAACGATTTTGGCACAGCCGTTGCGCGCCATTATGTGTATAACGCTATTTGGTACGAAATGCTTTTAAGCTTTGGCGCGCTCAATATTCTTCTTGTCCTTTACAAAACACAGATGATAAAACATCTTGCAAAATTTACGTTTCACGCAGCATTTATTCTTTTGCTTATCGGTTCTGGATTGACCCGTTATCTGGGGGTAGATGGTGTGATGAAGATACGTGAAGGAGCACGTTCAAACGTTATTTTCTCTACCGAAAAAAACGCTGAAATCATGCTTCCTTTCTCGGTTTTTCTTAAAGACTTTGAGATGGAACGCTACTATGGTAGTCGTGCACCATCTGCGTATAACAGTGATGTTCGCATAGAAGATGGCAATACAACATTGGATGCTCAGATTTACATGAACCATACGCTCACCTACAAAGGGTATAAATTTTTTCAAACGTTTTATGATCCTGATGAAAAAGGTACCATTCTTTCTGTCACAAAAGATCCTGGCGTAGAGGTGACGTATGTGGGGTATGCACTACTGTTTTTAGGGCTTATACTCAATCTCTTTGATCCAAGATCACGTTTTAGAAAACTTATTTTGCAGGTGAAAAACAGCTCTCTAGTTTTGCTTTTTATTTTAATGGCGCAAGCACCACTTTTTTCCCAAAGTGAATATGTGCAAAACTACCTAGACGAGCACCAGAGTAAAAGTAAAGAAGTGAGCAATGCCTTTGGCAAATTGGTTGTTCAATCACGTATGGGGCGTATGAAGCCTTTTGATACGTTAAGCCAAGAAGTTCTTTATAAACTTAGTGGTAAAAATAGTCTTTATGGCATGGATGCGATGCAAATCTCTTTAGGCATGCTTTCACATCCAACGGTGTGGAAAAACCTTCCGATGATCCAGACAAAAACACCACGTTTAAGAGAATTTATAGGCATTCCAAAAGATCAAAAACTTGCTTCTTTTGAAGATTTTTTTGAAGAACATCGCTATAAGATAGACGCGGAACTTCAAAAAGCGCTTGCTATGAAACCAAGCCAACGTGGTACATTTGAGAATGATCTGATCAAAGTCGATGAACGCTTAAGCATCACCTTTATGCTCTACCAAGGTGTGCTTTTTAAAATCTTTCCATTGCCAAACGATGCCAATCATACATGGTTAGCCTTCGAGCAAATGTTCGCGCAACTTGAGGGGGTCGAAGCTGAAAAATTACAAGAGAGTTCAACGGCTTTTATTGGAGCACTTTTTGAGCGTAATTATGACAAAGCACTCTCTTATGTTAACGTATTTTCAGAGTTTCAAACGAAGTATGGCAATGATATTATGCCTACAAAAACGCATATTGAAGTTGAAATACTCTTTAATAAATTGATGATTTTTGAGCGATTGACATGGGTGTATGTTCTTTTGGGAGTTGTTCTTTTAGTGGTCGCTTTTGGACGTGTCTTTGCTCCTCAAAAATTTCCAGCTAAAATCGATAAAGTCCTTTTTGTGATTGTCGCAGCATTGTTTGTCATACATACCTGTGGGCTGGCTCTTAGGTGGTATGTGAGCGGTCATGCTCCACTTAGCGATACATATGAGTCGATCGTTTATATCGCATGGTCGTGTCTGCTCTTTTGTATGCTCTTTTTGCGCCGTTCACTCTTTGCACTCTCAGGCTCAGTAATGATGGCAGGCATCTTTATGTTTGTGGCGCATCTTGGGCATATTGACCCAGAAATTACCAATCTTGTGCCTGTGCTAAAATCATTTTGGCTCTCCGTTCACGTGTCGATTATAACCGCTAGTTACGGCTTTTTGGCTTTGGGATGCGCGCTGGGTTTTTTCACGCTCATTCTTTTTACATGTAAGCCTTCCGAATCGATCGTTCGCCACATCAAACACCTCACGCTGATCAACGAAATTACCTTGATTATCGGTTTGAGCCTTTTGGTTATCGGCAATTTCTTAGGCGGCGTATGGGCGAACGAATCGTGGGGTCGGTATTGGGGTTGGGACCCTAAAGAGACGTGGGCATATATTTCGATTATCGTCTATACGATCATCTTACATGTCAGGCTGCTTCCCAAGCTCTACTCGCCGTATCTCTTTGCCGTTTTATCGCTTTTGGGATTTAGCTCGATCGTGATGACGTATTTCGGTGTCAATTTTTATTTGGCGGGCAAACATTCGTACGCTTCGGGCGATCCTGTTCCCGTGCCCTTTTGGGTGTACGCCTGCCTTGCGGGAATTTTAGCGTTGATCGTCGCGTCGTATCCTCATAAAACTTTAAAGAAGGAAGATCATGAAACTATTGTATAGCATTTTAGCCGCACTTGCCTGTTGCGTCGGACTCCACGCGGGCGATATTTACGAAGGCGTCGTCGTCGACGTGATGCAAGGCGGCGGTTACACCTACTTGCAGATCGACGATACGAAAAAACGGTATTGGATCGCGGTTGAGGGCGTTTCGCTCGATAAAGGTACGGAAGTCCGTTTCCAAGAGGAGATGAAGGCTAAAAATTTTGAAAGCAAGGCATTGGGTCGCACGTTTGACGAGTTGGTCTTCGCTTCCAATCTTCAATACCGCACCCACGTTCAAGAAGCGGGGAATCTCGCGTTGATCAATGCGTACGTCGAAGTATCGCCTTATCGGCAAAACGGTACGCTCAGCGTGAAAGAGGCGTGGGAGCAACGAACGCAATTGAGCGGTAAAAGCGTTACGATTCGTGGCAAAGTCGTCAAAGCCTCTTCTGCGATTTTGGGACGCAACTGGATTCACATCCAAGACGGTACGGGCGAGAACCGTGAAGTCGGACGCATCGTTTTTACGTCTCAAGAATTGCCCAAAGTCGGCGATATCGTGACCGCTACGGGTATGGTCGCCGTTGACAAAAATTTCGGTTCGGGGTATATTTATAAGATAATCGTTGAAAACGCAACGTTTACAAAATAACACCCAAAGAGTCACAGATGGCATTAACCGAACATGCCGCCTTAATCGCTCATTTGCCGATTTTTCAGTCGCTCGAAGAGGGCGACATCGAAAAAATCGCGCAGTTTAGCGGGGTCAAGCAGTACCAAAAAGGCGACGTTCTTTTTTACGAGAAAGACAGTAAAGACGCGGTGTATTATATTATCGACGGGTCGGTTAAATTTTACAAAGTCGATCGTTTCGAAAACGAGATTTTCTTGTACAAACTTTTCTCCAAATCGTTGATTTTCAACGTCTCAAAACTCATCGATAGCTTTTTTATCAGTTGTTACGCCAATGCCGAATTTTTAGAAAACAGCACGGTTTTAAGCATTCAAAGCGCGCCGTTTCGCGAGATGATCTACACGAACCATCGCCTTATGACCAAAATCCTCGAAGAGTCCTTTAAGATGATTCAGCAAATGCAGTGTATTATTAGCCGCGACGTCGTGTTTGACGGAACGGCGAAAGTCGCGCACATGTTGATCAACGATCTAGAGACGTTCAATGCCCTCAAAAAGCATGAAATCGCTTACATGTTGCACATTCAACCCGAAACGCTTTCACGCATTTTAAACAAACTAACGCGTAACGGTGTGATCGAAATCGACAAAAACAACGTCGTGATTTTGAACACGCAAGAACTTAAAGACATTTACGAATAGGCAAAACGATGATGACACCTAAAACCATCAGCACCAAAATGAAGCTCGCCGGAGGGCTGCTTTCGTTCGTTATTATTGCCATCATCTCGTTAACTGTGATGATGAATCAGATGAGCAAAAAAGACGCTTATATCATCAACATCGCCGGTAAACAGCGTATGCTTTCGCAAAAAATGAGCAAAGAAGTCTTCTTTATCGTGCATCGTCAGGGGAACGATTTTCGCGAACTCAACACCGCGGTCGGGCTTTTTGAAAGCAGCCTGAACGATCTGCTTTACGGCAACGACGCCAAAGGCATTTACGCGCCGCAAAACGAAAAAATCCAAGCCAAACTCGAAGAGGTGATGGCGTATTGGAAGCCTTTTAAACAAGAAGTCGAAGCCTTGAAAAGCGGCATCGAGTCGATTCGTTTAGATACCGAAGTTTTAACGCCGCGCATCGAAAAGCTTTTGTTCCTCTCCGATGCGGTCGTGCAACGTATGGTCGGTGCCAATTTGAGTAACGTGCATATCGATCTTTCGGGTCGCCAACGTATGCTCTCTCAACGTATGGGACTGTACGCCAACCGCTATTTGCGAATGGCAAACGCACAAGACTTGGTTATTTACGCCGACGCCAAAGCCTTGTACGATAAGACGATTAAAGGCTTTTTGAACGATCCCGCCGTGCAAAACGATCCGAAAGTCTATGGAGTCGTGAAAGAGACGAACGCGTATTGGGAAGAGTACGTCGTCTTTTTAGATCGTTTGATCGAAAAAGAGACGCAGATCAACCGACACCTTGCGTATATTTACGAAAAAAATATTCAGCTTTTAAACGCGATGGACGAGGCGGTATGGCTCTATACCGACCATAGCGAACATAAAAACGATCTTTTCTTAAAGTTCCAATACATCGGCTTGTTGATCGGTTTGGTGATTATCCTCTATGCGTTCGTGATGACCAAAGAGGTCATCGAGCATCTGGAAGGTTTTGTGCAAAAAGCCAAAGAGTTGGCGCAAGGCGACGTTAACGTTGTCACGAAACACCATCTCAACCTCTCTTCCAACAGTGAAGACGAGCTTCAAGAAGCTTCCACGCACATCTCTCAATTTGTGCAAAAGGTCAACCTCGCGATGCAAGAGAGCGAAGACGCGCTTAAAAAAGCCGAAAACGCCGTGTCTCAACTCCAGCAAATCGCCGAAGAGGTCGAAGACGCAATTGAGGGTATGGGTATCGACGAAAACGAAAAAAAGACATTCGATAAAAACGTCAACGCCACCGAAGACATCGCGATCCAATCGGCGGAAAACCTCATTCATGTCAATAAAATGCTTCAAAAGCTCAAACGTAGCCTCAACCAAATGGTCGAAAGCGGCACGACGGAGGGCAAAAAAAGCGAGTAAGCTTAATACTTACATGTAAGCTATAAAAACTGGGTCACGATCGGCAAGAAAACGGCGATCAATACGCCGATTAAACCCATCGCTAAGGCGGAAAAGGCGGCGGCGTTTTCGCTGATCTCAAAGGCTCTAGCCGTTCCTACGGCGTGCGAGATGAGTCCGAGTGCAAAGCCTTTGGCGGCATCGTGTTTGATCTTTAAAAGCTTAAACACGAACGTCCCAAAGAGTGCTCCCAAAAGTCCCGTGATGACGACAAATCCGATGGCTAAAGAGGCATTGGCTCCGATGTCTTGCGCGGTGATCAGCGTGATGGGCGCGGTGACGGACTTGGTCGTCATCGAGAGCATCGTAATTTTGGAAGCACCCAAAAGCCATAAAATACCCACTGCACTTAAAATGGTAAAAATTCCACCGGCAAAAAGCGTGATGAAAATAGGCAAAAGGTACGCACGAATCAGTTTGAGGTTTTTGTACAAGGGAAGAGCAAGTGCCACCGTAGCGGGTCCTAGAAAAAAGTGCAAAATGCTGACCGATTCAAAATACTGTTTATAGGGAATGTGCGCGATGATCAGAATGGGAAGCATAATGACGTATGCGATCACAATAGGCTGTAATAACGCGTGTTTGCCCGTTTTTTCGTAAATCAAAATCCCCGCTTTATACGCACTCATCGTAATGATAATCCACGTTAAAGGCGTACTCGTGATATATGCGATGAGCGCATCGACATTCATCGTTCTTCCTTTTTCGAAATGAGAATATCCATTAGCTTAGCACTAAAGGCTAGGGCTAAAAATGTTCCGACAATCAAAGAAGCCAGAATGGCAACCAGTTCGTTTGAAATCGTCTCCACCTGTGTGATGATGCCCGCCGCCGCAGGAATTATAAACAACGGCAAATAGCGCAACAGCCAAAAAACGGCATTGTCAAGCGCGTGAAAACTTCCCTTGCGTATCACTAAAAAAAGCAAGAGTAAAACCATACCGATGATGGGGCCTGGGATTTTAAGCTCAAAAAGTTTGCTGATGCACTCTCCCGCAAATTGGAAGAGCAAAAGGGTCAAGATACCGTGTAACATGGCTTTCCTAAAGGGTGGTATGAAAAAGATGATTATACAAAATTTAGTCCCGATGTGCTCGATAGCGTTTGATGAAACGCTTCGGAGAGACGCCTAGCCAAAATAAAAAGCTTAAAATGCGGTTGCGAAGCGTCGTGTACACAAAGCCTTCTTGATGCCATCGTCGCGAAGAGGTCAACACCGTTTCGCTTCGTATGACGATCGGTACATGTTGCTTTTTGAGGCGTCGCATGATCTCCACGTCTTCCATCAACGCAATGTCGGCAAAACCGCCTTGTTCGCGTAGAAACGACGTCGAAAAAAAGAGGGCTTGGTCGCCGTAGGGAACGCGTGTCAGTTTTGCGCGAAGATTGGCGGCGTTTTCGATAAAACGAAACCACGGATGCGCATCGTCGATCGCCAATGAAAACGCTCCCGCACACGTGACATGTAAGGTTTCTTCGACCAAGCGATCCCAAGCGTCGGGAAGCAGCGTGTCCGCGTGTAAAAACAGCACGATTTCTCCTTGCGCCATTAAAAGCCCTTCGTTCATCTGCGCGGCACGCCCTTGTCGGCTAAGTCCGATGCGAACGTTTTCCAATGCCACGGTATCGACGGTGGTTCTCTCATCGGTGTCGACGACGATGATTTCGACGGAAGCCGTTTGCGCTCGCTGACGCGTTTGATCAATGATCTTTCGTAACCGCTCATCTTCGCGATATACGGGCAAGACGACGCTGATGCGCGGAAGCGTTTTTAAGAGGGCTTGCGCGTAGGTATGAAACGAGGAAGAGGCTTTAAAGGCAAGGGCTTTAAGATCGTCCAAGGTATCGAGGTCGTGAAGCGTTTTGCCTTGAGCGACCACGAGAGGAAAAAGCGCATCGAGCGTTTTGGCAAAAACGTCGCTTTGCGAATAGACGATATGCTTAAATGCCTTGGGCGTGAAGGTCGTTGCGTGAAAGCCGATGAGGTAATAGCCGCCGTCATACGTCGGCGAGCAAATCGCATCGTGCGATGCAAGTGTATCAAATGCTTCGTTTAAAAGCGGTGCGTCGATGTCGGGAATATCCGCTCCGACCAAGACGACGCGCTCGTAGCCTTGCGCAAAACAGTGCCGAAACGCGTTTTGCATACGTGCTCCCAAGTCCTCGCCTTCTTGAAAAAAGAGACCGAAAGAGCCTTCAAACGGCGGTATGGCGTGTTGAGCGTCGCCGTAAGCGATGAAGCGATCGACGGTTTCGTCGACTTCAAGTGCCAAAAGCCGTTCGCACAAAAGCGTGTAGCATCGAGTCGCCGCTTGGTTGCCGATGCTTTTTGCAAGGCGCGTTTTGACGTCACCTTCTTTGGGAGCTTTGAGAAAATAAATTAGCGCGTTTTGGGACATAAGCGACGCTCCACGCGTGCGAGAAAATCTTCAAGCGATTCTACATGTAAGCATGCTTCGACCAAATCGATCGCCAAGGTTTCGCTTAAGGCATATGCTTGGGCTTTTTGCGATACGTTCGGTAAAGCTTCGAGCGGCTTGGCTTTCGCCGGAACGAGCAAACGTCGGTACAACTCCGCACCGCAAAAACCGACGCTTTCGCGTAAAAACGCTAACGAGACGGTATGTGCACGCGCCTCAAAACCGCGAAAGAAGGCTTGTATGCGTTTTGTGTAGTGCACTGCTTGATCGCTACAATAGGCATGAATTTCATCAAAAAGAATGTGTGCGATCAAAACGCCCGCGTCAAATCCCAAAGGGCCGAAAAAGGCGAACTCCGCATCGATGATTTTGAGATCGCAGCCATCACTCATGACCGATCCCGTATGCAAATCACCGTGTAAAAGGTGCTCTTTGGCTTCTAAAAAACGCGTCCTAAGCCAAGCGATCGTCGCGTCGAAATGCGGGCTCTTCGGGCGCGGCGTGAAGTAGGGAACGCTCACGAGGGCGGGATGATCGGCGATGTGGGGAAAACAAAAAATATACTCGTCGCTGATACGCTTCAACGCCGCGTTCTCGTAATAACCCTCCAAACGAGGCGGCGGCGTATTTAAAAAAAGCAAAGCTAAAAAATCGCCCAGTTTTTCGTAAATGCGAAGCGGTACGTCGGAGCGGTTTTGCATCAAACGAAACTCCCGCAAATCTTCCATGGCAAAGCAGAAACGCTCCTCGTCGCACAGGTAAACGTGCGGTACGTACGAAGGCGCGATGGTTTGAAAATAACGCATCGTATGCATCTCCGCGCAGATACGTTCTTGCGTCAAGGCAAACGTCTCTCCTAGCATGCGAAGGTAAGGCGGCGCATGCTTGATAATCAGCGAATTGCCGGATACGCCTTGTACACGAAAGATAAAATTTAAATTACCTCCGCCGATTTCATAAACATCGTAACGATCGTGCTTTAATACTTTTCCTAAAACGCTTTGCGCGGCTACGTAACGCGCAATATCTTCAACTGTCATACGAGAGAACGCTCCTTTTAAAACAACGGCACTTTTTAGATCAGTCAAGAAACGTTGACCGATTTAACCTCATTGTAAGTTACAAAAGTTTATCATTGTACCACATCATGTAACGGCTTAAGGCTTAAGCGTACATCAAAAAAGACATGACCTCCTTTGTGCTCTTCTTTGTCATACTTCCCACTTTAGGTTCGTTACATGTCATTTCCTAAAGGAGCAATCCATGAAAATACTCGCGATAAGCGCAGTGGTATTGACGGCTTTGTTGACGCTTGGTTGCGGCGGTAAAGTCAAAGAAAATGCCAAATACAACTACATTACCGCCGACGAAACGGCAAAGTTGATGCGTGAGGACGCTTCCAAACTCGTGTTAGTCGACATTCAAGAAAAACCCGATTTTGAAGAGGAGCATCTCAAAGGTGCTATTTCAACGTATGCCTATCCGGTTAAAACCGATGCGGAAAAAGCACGTTTAGCGGAGCTTTTGCCGAACATTAAACCCGATCAAAAAGTGGTCATCGTCTGCCCAAGAGGCGGCGGAGGAGCCGATAGAGCGTATGATTTTTACTTGGAAAAAGGGCTCAAAAAAGAGCAACTCTTTACGCTTAAAGGCGGTCAATACGAATGGCCGAGAGATAAAATTAAAGACGTGTTAGACAAATAATGACGCGAATGCACAAACGGGCGGTACTGCTTTTAAGCGGTATCGTTCTCATCGCCTTAATAGTGCTTCCCAGCTCTCGTGCACTGTTTTTAGGCTGGATCGCGCTTTTTCAAGGGCTCGATTTGGAAGTGATTAAGGCGTATATTTTATCGTTCGGGGTTTGGGCACCGTTGATTTCGTTTGCGCTGATGGTGTTTCAATCGGTCATGGCACCTTTGCCGGCGTTTCTCATTACCTTTGCCAATGCGGCGTTGTTCGGTTGGCTTTGGGGTGCGGCACTTTCATGGACGAGTGCGATGGCGGGCGCGATTTTGTGTTTTTACATCGCGCGATTGTTAGGTCGCGAAGTCGTCGAAAAACTCACTTCGAAGATGGCGTTGGAAAGTGTGGACGCTTTTTTTGAAAAACACGGCGTGTACGCGATTTTGATTGCGCGATTGCTTCCGTTTATCTCCTTTGACGTGGTCAGCTACGCCGCGGGGCTGACGTCGATGCGCCTTGGCTCGTTCGTGATCGCTACGGGTATCGGGCAATTACCGGCGACGCTCGTGTATTCGTATGCCGGAGAGATGTTAACGGGCGGGGCGCGAACGTTTGTGTACGGCTTGTTGATTCTTTTTTCCGTGACGATTTTGGTCTATCTCATCAAACGGGTGTATCGTGGACGCTAAGCTCGCGCATTATCTTGAAACGTGCTTGGACTGTAAAGCGTGCATGAAAGGGTGTCCGATGCTGTACGCGCACACCGATTCGCCTAAAAATTTACTGCTTCGCTTTACGCGTGAAAAACCGAGCTCAGCAACGGCATTTTCGTGTGCGACGTGCGGTTTGTGCGCGCACGTGTGCCCGAAAGATATTGATTTTGGAGCACTCTTTCAAGGTACGAAAGAACACTACGCCGCCGATCAAAAGGTTTTGAAAAAATACGGTTACGGTGCGGTCATGTTTCACCAAAAACAGAGTTTTTCAAAACGTTTTTCAACGCTCAAATCGTTTACGACGGGAGCGTATAGGCATATGGCGTTTATGCCCGGATGCGCCCTTGCTTCGTACTCGCCTTCGCTGATTTACACGGTTTTCGATTATTTGCGTTCAAAATTGCCCGGTATCGGCATCATTCAACAGTGTTGCGGTACGCCCACGCGTATGATGGGCGATACGGCACAGTTTCACATCTACCGATCGCGCTTGGAGAGCGACCTTGCCGCAATGGGAGCGACGACGGTCGTCACGGCATGCGAAAATTGCTATATGAGTATCAAAAACCATTCGCCGCATATCACGATCGTATCGCTCTATTCGCTTTTAAACGAAATCGGTGTTCCCAAAACCGCGATCGATCGCTACCGTTCGTACGATGCGGTTGCTCTGCACGATCCTTGTCCCACGCGCTTTGAGAGCGCATTGCAAGAGGACGTGAGGGCTTTAATGCACACAATCGGTCTTTCGTTTGAAGAGTTCAAATTTAACCGCGATAAAACGCAGTGTTGCGGAAGCGGAGGTATGATGGAACTGAGCGCGCCGCATCTTGCCCAAGCGCAGATGCAAAGCAGAGCCGCTCAAACGCAATGCGAAAGTATCGTGAGCTACTGCCAAAGTTGCGCCGAGTCGATGAGCAAAGGCGGCAAAAACGGGCTTCATCTGTTAGACTTTATCTTTATGCCGCATCGCCTCAAGCGTCAAGCCAAGCAAAGCGTTCTTAAAAAGTGGTACAACCGTTACCGTTCACGTCGTATGATCGAACGCTTGTAAGCGCGTTTTGAAAAGGATTTTCCATGAAAAAAGCACTTCTTTTTTTGGCGTTCGGGCTTTTAATGTTCTTTTTCTACCGAAGCGGTATTCTCTCGTTTGAACAAGTCGAAGCGATTAAGGCGTTCGTTTTGAGCTTCGGTATGTATGCGCCGTTGATATTTATTGTACTCTTTACGTTAGCGCCGCTTGTATTTTTTCCCGACGGGATTTTAGCGTTGGCGGGCGGACTCATTTTCGGCTTTACGATAGGCAGCGTTTACATTATCGTCGGTGCGCTTTGCGGCGGGTCGTTGTCGTTTTTCCTTGCCCGTTGGTATGGTAAAAAGATGCATGCAAAGCTCTCGAACGAGAAGCTGATTCATTTTCATCGCAGTGTACAGTCCCACGGTTTTTTGATGATTTTACTGTTGCGCTTGGTGCCGTTGGTTCCCTTTAACATCATCAGCTATTCGGCAGGTTTTTCGACGATTCGCTACCGCGATTTTTTCTTTGCGACATTTTTGGGTATGATGCCCGGCGTATTCGTCTATGCCAATATCGGCGCAAAAACTTTAGCGTTCGGTACGACGGATTTTTGGATAAGTATTGCGTTGATGGTTCTTTTAGTCATTGTCTCGATGCTCCTTCGAGGCTATGTTCAAAAACGAGTGAAGAGGTATGAAACCCGTGAGTTACACTGAAACGATCCGTGAAGAGATCAATGATTTTAGGTCTTTGTGGCAAAAAATTGCGTATAAAAACCGTGCGATCTACGTCTACGAGCACGGTGCCGATTGGTTTATTCCCAATGCCGAAGCCGACTTTTTACTGCAACAAGGCGACGTGCATTTTCAAAAACGTATCGCCCTACCCAATCCGCGCGTTTATCGTCCTAAGTACGAAACGAAAGCCCCCGCTCTAGCGGAATTTTGGATTCACCTGACCAACCGATGCAATCTGACATGTAAGCATTGTCTGTTTAGTTCTTCGCCCGAAGAGAGTGACATGTTAGCCTTTGAAACGATTCAAAAACATCTGCAAGAAGCGTATGCGCTCGGGTGTCGTTTGTTTATCGTCACCGGCGGCGAACCTTTGGTGCATCCGCGCTTTTTGGAGCTGATCGAGACGATTTTGAACTACGAAGCGACGAACGTCGTTGTCCTGACAAACGGTGTTTTGGTGCAAAAAGTCTTTTCAGCCGCTTCGTATGATTTCAAACGTCTTTCGTTTCAAATCAGCGTAGACGGACTGGAAGCCGAACACGACGCGCTTCGAGGCAAAGGCACGTTTGCCAAGGTCTTGCGTAACGCGGCATGGCTTCGAGACAACGCGTATGCGTTTTCGTTCTCTTTTTGCGTTCATCCCCACAACCTTCATACGCTTTTAGGTCTGATCGATACGACGAAAAATGCGGGAGCGACGCATCTGCATCTGTTATGGTATTTTGTGCACGGACGCGGGAGCGACACTCCTATCGTGTCGACGGACGTACTGTTGGACGCTTTGCTCAACGCTTACATGTACGCATGCGAACACGGTGTCGCGATTGACAATTTTGAAGCCTTAAAAACCCAAATTTTCGCGCCCAAAGGCACGGTTCACGACGGTTCGAGTTCCGGACGCAGTTCCTTGGCTTTGGGCTATGACGGACGGTTTTATCCAAGTGCGGCAACCGTCGGAGAAAAAGAACTTCTTATGCAAGGAAAAACGATTGCCGAAGCTTTGAAAAGCGAGACGGCCGAACGTATTGCACGAAGTTCCGTCGTCGATTTGAAAACGCCCTTACGGTTTTTACTGGGCGGCGGCGATTTGGACCATAGTTTCCATCATGCTCGAACTTTGATGGGCGATGATCCTTACGAGCCTTTAATGCGTGCTTTGGCGATGGAAATGATGCTTGCCGAGGCGGCTTCGTACGAACCGAAAAAAGCCGGTTTGTGTTTGGAAATGGGCGACATTTTGTACACTTGCGGCGCGCATGAAGGGGTGGCGCACACGCATGCGAATTGTATGATCGCTACCGGAGAAAGCGAATCGCTTCGCATCGTTAAAGCGTTTTACCATGATGCGGCATTGGAAGATAAAGAGGATATTTTAAATCCCGTATGCTACGATGAGGCGTTACTCTCGCATATTCCCGAGGCGTTGCGCTTTCGAGGCTACGGGTGCGGCAGTCCGATTCTCGAAGCCGATTTACAAGCGGGCGAGACGATGCTCGATCTAGGTTCGGGCAGAGGTGTAGAGTGCTTCATCGCTTCCAAACTCGTGGGAGAAAACGGACGCGTTATCGGCGTCGATATGCTTCCTTCGATGTTGCGTATCGCCCAAGAGGGCGCAAAAACGGTCGCCCAAAACCTCGGATACGACAATCTATCGTTTTATCAAGGCTATTTGGAAGCCTTACCTTTAGACGATGCCGGCGTCGACGTCGTAACTTCCAATTGCGTGCTCAATCTTTCCACGCACAAACGCAAACTCTTCGCACAAATCTTTCGCGTTTTAAAAGAGGGCGGAAGGCTCGTCGTTTCGGACGTCGTGTGCGACGAAGAAGCGAGTGCGGGCATTAAAAACGATGCCAAGCTCGGCGGTGAGTGCATCGCGGGTGCTTTGAGCCAAACGCATTTAACGGGCTTACTTTTGGAAAGCGGTTTTACGAACGTTCGTTTAGTGAAACGCTTCTTTTACCGCGAAGTGCAAGGGCATCCTTTTTATTCGTTGAGTTTTGAAGCGTACAAACCCTCGCATGAAACGTACGTCGACGTGATGTACAAGGGCGAGGGAGAGCGTTTGATTCTCGAAGAGGGTATCGTTCTTTACAAAGGCGTTAAAACCAAAGTTCGAGCCCGTACGGCAAAGGCATTGCAAAGCGTTTTATTTTGTTTCGACGCGGAGGGTAACATCGTCAATCAAGAGGGTGCTGCTTGCAACTGCGCGCTTCCTCCGGAATCGAAACCGTCATTACGAAGTCTTGCCGCGGAAAGCTTCGGGCTGATAGTGCCTAAAGCCGCGCACGATTGTATGGTCTGTAAAGCGCCTTTGCGCTATGAAACGACGGTGCAAGAGGTCGCGTGCCATTATTGCAACAGCGTGCATTTGAGTAGCGTGACATGTGAAAACGGGCATTACGTGTGCGACGCGTGCCACGCTAAAGACGCGCTTGTGGTGATTGAGCATTTGTGCCGAAGCTCTCAAGAACGCGACATGTTAAAGCTTTTCAAGCAGATCAGAGCGCATCCGAGCATTCCCAAACACGGTCCCGAACACCATGCGATGGTACCAGCCATCATCGTAACCGCTTATCGCAATAGCGGCGGTAAACTTCCCGAAAATGCGCTCAAAACGGCTCTATCTCGAGGTTCAAGCGTGATCGGAGGCGCATGCGGATTTTTAGGAATGTGCGGTGCGGCGGCGGGTGTGGGCATCGGATTTGCGATTTTGTTGGAAGCCTCTCCCGTGGCAAAAGCGGCACGCTCTCAAGCGCAAAAAGTGACGCATGCGGTTTTGGGCAAAATCGCCGAATACGAAGCGGCGCGCTGCTGCAACCGAGAAGTCTGGACGGCACTCACGATCGCCTCTTCGTTGTCGGAAGATTTCTTACATGTAAGGCTTTGGGCGGAAGAACAGACGAAGTGCGACCAGAAAAAATTTAATGCGTATTGCTACGGCAAAAAGTGCCCGATTTTTTAACCGCTCTTGCTATGCGTATGCTACCGATGCGTGCTATGATCGTCATACTAGGGTATATGCGAAAAAATGCAAGGAGGTCGCGTTGTGAACTATAAACGAGAGTTGACGGGTGAAGTTTTGGGTACGTTCATCATGGTGCTTTTCGGGTGCGGATCGGTAGCGGTATCGATTTTATTTAACGCCCATCAAGGCTTATTTTCAATAGCGATGGTATGGGGCATCGGCGTGAGTCTCGCCATTTACGCCGCACGGCATTTGTCGTGCGCGCATCTGAACCCTGCCGTCACGCTGGCCATGGTAATTGCTAAGCGTATGAATATTCACAAAATGCCTGCGTATCTGATCGGACAGTTTATAGGAGCCTTCGGAGCCGGATTGGTCGTGTACGCTTTGTTTCATTCTTCCATTGCGGCGTATGAAACGCTGCATCAAATCGTTCGCGGAACGCCCGAATCGATTGCCCTTGCCAAAATGTTCGGCGAGTATTATCGATTGCCCAATGCAACGAGCGACGTCTCTATGCTTTTGGCGATGTTTGCGGAGGGATTGGGAACGTTTTTATTGGTGTTGATCATCTTCTTCTTAACGGAAAATTGCAATTTGGGACGTCCAAACGACAACATAGCCCCGTTATTTATCGGCTTAAGCGTTACGTCTATCATCTGTCTTATCGCACCTTTAACGCAAGCAGGGCTCAATCCTGCAAGAGACTTTAGTCCGCGAATGGTCGCTTGGATTTTCGGTTGGGGCGACGCCGCTTTTCCCGATCAAACGGGCGGTTGTTTGTGGGTCTACGTAGCGGCTCCTTTACTAGGAGGCAGTATCGCCGGAGTTTTATTTACGCATTGGATCGAGCCTTTGATGAATCATGCGTCCGAAAAATGCGATTGTCGATAAAAGGATAAACATGAAAACACGGATTATTTTAGTCGGCGGATTTTTGGGAGCCGGAAAAACGACCTTACTCGGAGCATCGGCACAAAAATTGTTCGAGGAAGGAAAACGCGTCGGTTTGATCACGAACGATCAAGCTTCCGCTTTGGTCGATACGGCCTTTTTACGGCGCATCAACGATCAGGTTGCCGAAGTGAGCGGGAGTTGTTTTTGTTGCAATTTTAACGGTTTTGCGGATGCGATTTTAACACTTCAAAAAGACCGTGAGGTCGATGTGATTATCGCCGAGCCCGTCGGAAGTTGTACCGATCTTTCCGCGACGGTGATGCAACCGCTCAAAGAGAAGTTTCAAGAAACTTTGCTCGTTTCGCCTTTAAGCGTTCTAGTCGATCCTCGACGCTTGGAAGCGATTCTTCAAAACCAAAAGTCAAACTTGCACGAGAGCGCGGCGTATATTCTTCAAAAACAGCTTGACGAAGCGGACGTCATCGTGATTGCCAAAGAGGATTTACTTTGTAAAGATGCCCTTGAAGCGTTAATGGAAGCGGCAAAAAAACGGTGGCCTTTAGCGCATATCTTTGCCTTGAGTGCTCAAAGCGGCGAAGGGTTGGACGCGTGGCTCACGGAAGTGACCGAAGGTCGTCTGGATGCGGGAGGGCATATCGTGGAGGTAGATTACGACGTGTATGCACAAGGCGAAGCCGTGTTAGGATGGTTGAATACGACATGGCGTTTGCACGGAAAATCTATCGATTGGAATGCTTTTGTCGCACAGGTTTTACATGATTTGTCCGAACGTTTGGAGCGTTTGTCTTTAACCGTCGGACATGTGAAAGTGTTCTTGGAAACGCCAACGTCTTTTATTCGGGGAAATATCACCGGCACGCACGAATCGCCGGAGTTTCAAGGCGGCGTCGAACGAAGCGACGATGCTTTAATAACGGTGAACGCACGCGTCGAAACGAGTCCGGAAGCACTCGAGCGTCTTGTATCCGAAGTGTTGGTTCACGCGTGCGGTGATGCCATGACGTATACGATCACGGTATGTCGATGTTTACAACCGGGACGACCGAATCCCACCTATCGGTATGCTCGTACGGTAAGTGTTTGATAACATGTAAAAAGGAGAAACAATGCGTTGGATAGTATGGGTTATGGCGGCGGTCAGTTTAGGATGCGCAAAGCCGTTGATCATCGCGTTGCAAGATCGCGTCGTCGATGCGGTCGTGATCGTAGCGATCGAGAAGAAGTTTTTTGAAGAAGAGGGCATTGAAATCGCGGCAAAACGTTTTACGAGCGGGCCTGCGACAAGCGAAGCGTTGATCTTCGGCGATGCGGATATTGCGACGATGGGCGATACCGCCGCGTTGATCGCGGTGGCGAAATATTGTCCTAACATTCAAATCTTGACCGCTTTGGGCGGCGGCGAAAAACGTCACGGCGTGGTTGTTCCCGTGGACGCTTCGGCAGAGTCGCTTCGAGACCTTGCGGGTAAAAAGATCGCCGTGAAAAAAGGTACTTCGACGCACGGCGGCGTGATGCTTAAAGCCAAAGCGGAGGGAATCACGCTCGATAAAGAGTTGATCGATTTAGAGCCTTCGTTGATGGCATCGGCGTTGGCGTCCAAAGAGGTTGATGCGGTGATCGCAAGCGAGCCGACTCCTTCGGTTTTGGTCGAAAAAGGTATCGGAAAACGCATCGAAAGTTTGGACGGCGTGGGCAATACCTATCCGCTTTTGCTGATGGTCAAAGAAGCGAGTTTCAAAGAGCATGCGTCTCACATAAACGGCGTATTGAAAGCACTCGAAAAAGCGGCGAAATTCATCAATGAGTCGCCCGAACAAAGCGCGCAAATCGTCTCAAAATTTTCCAAGCTTTCGGTCGGTGCGACGAAAGAAGCAATGGCGTACCATTTTTATCGCATCGGTATCGACGAGACAACCAAGGCAAGTTTGGTTAAAATGGCGGAATTTTTATACGACGCTCACAAACTTTCTCGCGTCCCTGATGTCGAAAAATGCACGGCGCATTAAAGGCACGCGTGTGCTAAAATCGTCTCTTTGGATTCTCGCCGGGCTGGGTGCTTTTACGCTTTTTTGGTGGCTCTTCGCCCTGAGCGTCGAAGCGGTGCGGCATATTCCCTTTCCGACGCCCGATGCGGTTTTGATGCGTCTCGTTTCGCTTTTACGCGGCGAGAGCGTTTACGACACCTCACTTTTTTCCCATTTTACGATGAGTTTGAAGCGGTGGCTGATCGCTTATAGTATCGCCGTTTTTTTCGGCGTGACGCTTGGGACAGTCTGCGGTTTTTTTGAAAAAGCCTATGCGATCGCTTTACATGTCGGAACCGTTTTGCAGATGATGCCCGGTCTTGCATGGATTCCTTTCGCGATGCTCTTGTTCGGTATCGGCGAAAGGGCAACGCTTTTTATGATCGCGATGAGCGCGTTTCCCCTGATTTTTATGCACACGGCATTAGCACTTCATTCGATTCCCGCACAAACATTTTCCATGGCAAAGATGATGAACCTCTCTTCGTTTCGACTTTTTTTTACGCTCATCCTGCCTTTATGCGCTTTGCCGATCTTAACGGGACTTCGTTTGGGACTGGCTATCGGTTGGCGCGTACTGATCGCCGCGGAGATGGTTGTCGGCAGTAGCGTGGGACTGGGTTATGCCATTATTCAATCACGTTGGTCGCTTGATTTTGAAGTCGCGTTTATCTCCATCGGCTTGATCTGTGCGGTGGGCATTATTGCGGAAAAATGGGGATTTAGGGTTTTGGAAAAGAAAATTTTACAGCGGGTAGGCAATGGTTGAACTCTTAGCCGAAGGCTTAAGCAAAGCCTATTTTTTAGCCCATGAAAACCGTTGCGTCGTTGCCGTTCAAAAGATCGATTTGACGTTACATGTAGGAGAGTGTCTCTCTATCGTAGGCGAGAGCGGTTGCGGTAAATCGACCTTGCTTCGACTGTTTGCGGGATTTGAGACGCCTAATAGCGGTAGGGTGTTGCACCGCGGCGAAACCGTCGTCGCACCGCACCATTCGCGTAGCTTCATTCCGCAAGATTCGGGGCTTTTTGCGTGGTTAAGCATTGAAGAAAACGTGATGTTACCCTTGCATCGTACAGCGCTTTCTAAAAACCAAAAGCGAGAAAAAGCCCAAGAATGTATGGAAAAAACAGGCATTGCTTCGTTTGCAAAAGCCTATCCGCGAGAGATTTCAGGCGGTATGAAACAACGAGCCGCGCTTGCGCGTGCCCTTGCGATGGAGTCCAACCTCATTTTGATGGATGAGCCTTTTTCCGCGCTGGACGAGGTGGGAAGAGAGGTGATGGACGAAGCGATGCAACGCTTTTTTAGCGAAAACCGCATGAGCGCGGTTTTGGTGACGCACTCGCTTCGCGAAGCTCTGTTATTGGGCGATAGAGTGGTGTTGATGCACGGACGACCCGGTCGTATTTTAAAGGTCGTAACGCCGCAAACGCCCAAGGAACAACGCCATGCTTCCTTGGAAATCGAGCATCTTTACGAAACGATTTTAGCACGCTTGAAACAGGCTAAAGCCCTCTAGGCTTTAAGCCTCAAGCATCGCGTCGAGTTCTTGAAGTTTGTCGAACGCTTTGGTAACGGACGTCTGGGCACTTTGGCTTAACCCTTCGCTAAAATGCAAGACGTTTTCAAGTAAAACGCATATCCCTAAAAAAATGGTTTGAATGCAAATCTCTCGAAGGTAGCTCATCAAAATCGGCGTGGGTAGGTTATGCGTCGAGTAGACGTAGGTACGCTCGTCGCTGAGGTCGATAAATTCGATTTTATCCTCTTTAAATCCGCTCATTGCATCGACTACGACGATCACGTCGGGTTGAAATTCGCGCAAAGCGACAAATTCATTTTCGGGCGTATCGTAGCCGAAGAAGACCGTCCACGAGGGGAGGCGTTGTTCGACAAGCCTCCCAAGAGCAATGGCGACGCCGTCGTCGCCTCTAAGTTCGTTTCCGATGCATAATAGTGCTTTTTTCACGTCGCTTCCTATGCTCTGGATGTTTGAAAATCTTTACGCAACACCAAATAGCCCTCTTTTAAGTTTGCAAGAATCTCTTTTAAAGGGCATTCAAGCATTTGAGGAACCAATTGCGCGGCATGTTCGGGGAAAATTTCGATTTCAAAATACCGACTTAGGTTACCGATTTTGAATTTGAGGTATTCTCCGCCGTGTGCTACGATCTCGTCGAATTCGCATTCGGGTATTTCCAACACTTTCTCGCTAAAATCAATCGTTCCGACGCCATGCCCGATACATGTCGAAAAGATTTTGATCTGATCGAGTTTGGCGTCGCCCGATTTTGCGCCGTCGAGATGCCGTTGCATCAGTTTATAGACTTCAACCATTAGCGTCCCCACTTCACGCGATGAAGGCTGATTTTATCCTCTTCTTGGCACGGAACGTATTGGGTATAAATCTCGTTATGCAAAATACCCAAACACTCCGCATAGCGCGGGTCGTCTTCTTTTTTCATCGCTTCGGTAATCGCGGCTTTGGTCGCTTTCGTGTCTTTGATATTGCCGCTTTTGACGAGTGCCGCAAGGTATTTGTCGTACAATTTGCGTCCGAAAATATAGCTCATAAGACGTTTGGAGTGCACCAACAAATCCCTCTCGAAAAGGGTATTGCCTAAGACGGAATCTTCGACTGCGGGCGGCATTTCGTTATCGTGTTCAAAGCTTGTTTTTTGCAGTCTTTGATCCATAACGCCAAGAGCGGTGGTAAGCCCGTAGATGATACTCGCCGGATGCGGAGGGCACCCCGGGATGTAAACGTCGACCGGAATAATTTTATCGATACCGCTGAGTACGCTATAGGCATCGTAAAAAATACCTCCGGTAGCACCGCACGCTCCAAGTGCTACGACGATTTTAGGATCGGGCGTGGCTTCGTAGGCACGAAGTAACGGATAGTACATTTGGCGCGTCACGGGACCCGTGCAGAGTAAAATGTCGGCATGACGAGGGTTTGCGACGAGTTTGAAACCGAAGCGTTCGGGATCCCAAAGCGGTGTAATGGCGGCAAAAATTTCGATTTCACAGCCGTTACAGCTTCCGCAGTCGATGCGGTAAACGCTAAAACTACGTCCGATGTGTTTGAGCAATTCCAGTTTTTGCTCCAAGTCGTTGGCGTCTTGAATATTTTGAGGAACTTCATACGTTTTCATTCTATCACCATCTCTTTGCCGGCGGTAAAGTTTGCTACCGTAGCCGTTTTTTTACATGTAGGGCAAACGCTAACGTAGCTTTTTGCCTCTTCCAATCGTTTTTCGCCCAAATTGGCTTTACTTAAACACTCTAAACTGTATTTGACCAAGCGTTTGGCACTGAAAGGTTTGCCGCATTCGCTGCAACATTGTACTTCCAGTTCTCCCCTTTGAATCATCGCGGATTTATCGAATTTAACCGCCAGTTCAAACTCTTCACTTAGCTTAATCGCGCCGGTCGGGCACACTTCGTCGCACCTTCCGCAAAAGATACAACGTCCGCAGTCGAATTCCCATATTAATTTGCTTTTATTCTCGTTCAATTGTACCGTAATCGCATTGGACGGGCAGGCAACGCCGCATGCCGCGCAACCGATACAAAGATCGTAAATATAAGCGGGTTTGCCGCGAAAATTTTCGGCGACTTTATAAGGCTCAAACGGGTACTTATGGGTAATTTCGCCGTATTTTTTACTAATATCGAGAAGTTTCATCATTTGAGATCCTTCATAGGACTGTTTTTAAGGGTTTGCGAAAACGCTTTCAAATCGTTGTGCGTCAAAATTTTGCTTTTTTTGCTTCGAACGTCCACGACGGTTACACGCTCCGTACATGAATAGCACGGATCTAAGCTACATACGATAAGTGCGGCGTCGGCAATCGTATTACCGCGGAATTGAAAACGAAGGCTCGGCCAGTTGTTGTACGTTGCGGCACGGCATCTCCAACGATACACTTTTTGCGCGCTGCCTTGCATGATCCAGTGAACGTTCTCGCCTCTGGGTGCTTCGACGTACGCCAAAGAGTAGTTCTCGGGTTTAACGTGAAATTTCGGATCGACGATGATCGCGGTTTGAGGCATCAACTCGAAACATTGGCGAATGATGGAAACGGAGCTTTTAAGTTCCATATAACGCACCATCTCTCTGGCAAATACGTCGCCGCCTTCAACCACCGCAACATCGAATTTGACTTGTTTAAAAAAGTCGTACGGGTGGTCGTAACGGGTGTCGCGTTTAATGCCGCTACCTCTGATGTTCGGACCGACGGGCGAAAAGTCGCGTGCGACTTGTTTATCAAGAATTCCCACACCTTTCCAACGTTTCATTTGGCGTTGATCGTCCATCACGGCATCCCAAACCTCTTCGACTTGCGTTTCGATGATATGCAAGATGCGTAAACTCTCTTTTATCTCATGACCCGTCATATCGCGTCTTAGTCCGCCCATAACGACGTTACCGTAAGTTTTACGTCCGCCGGTGACCAGTTCGGCAAGTTTCATCGAGTATTCGCGAATTCTAAAAATGTGCATAAACGCGTTGTAGTTACCCGTCACTTCGCATGCCAAACCGATATTTAAAAGGTGACTGTGAAGTCTTTCGATCTCCGAACAGACGATACGAATGGCTTGCGCACGAGCCGGAATTTCCAAGTTAATCGCTTTTTCCGCCGCCTCGATACACGCAATCGCATGGGCGTAACCGCAAATACCGCATACGCGTTCCGCTAAATAGCCCATTTGATCGTAGTTCATACGATTCTCGGCCAGTTTTTCCATACCGCGGTGTTGGTAAAAGAGTCGGTAATCCGCATCGATAATGGTATCGCCGTCGCAATAGAGTCTAAAGTGCCCCGGTTCGTCCGCCGTAATATGCAAAGGTCCCAAAGGTACGTCGATAATCCCCGAGCCTTCCGGACGTAAAAAGTCGTATTCGGGCTCCATATAATGCTCTTTCATATCGGGACGATAGCGGTAATCCATCGCGTCTTTTCGAAGTGGGAAGAGATTGTCCGGCCAGTCGTCGCTTAAGACCAAGCGTCTTTTATCGGGCAAGCCCTCGGCGATCAAACCGAACATATCGTAAGCTTCTCTTTCATACCAGACGCAAGCCGGCACCAACGGCGTCACGGACGGGAAAACCAATGATTCGGGAGAGATAAGCACTTTAACGGTAACGAAACATTTTTCGTCTTGTGCGATTTCGTCTCCCTCAAACATTTTGCCGCCTTCCATCGAAAGCGCGTAGTAAAGCGCATAATGTTTGTTGATGCTTCGCTCGTCGTTGGGAATCATCGTGGAAAGATAACCGCCCATATCGTAATACAAGAAACGTACCGCTTCGGGAAGGTCGTTTAGCTCCACTAAAGCGGTCACTTGATCTTCGTACTGCCTCGTGACTTCTAAAATTTTAACTCTTTGTCCTAGCGCTTCTATAAATTTATCGCATTTCATTAGAAAGTCCTATTGTTTTAGTATGGTTTTAACGCTCTGATCAAGTAAGAACGTAAAGGAATCGAACTGCCAAACACCGAAGCTTACGATCAAAACGGCTAAAGCAATCAACGGTAAATTTTCGCTGAGTTTCATTTCGCCGTTATGCTCCACTTTGCCTTCCACTTTACCGAAGGATGCTAAAAAGAAGTGTGAAAAATCGGCGATAAAAATAATCGCTAAGGCAACCGCAAAGATACCCATTAAAATGTATTTACCGTCAATGGCGGCGGCTTTAAAGATTAAAAATTCGCTGACGAAAATGGCAAATCCCGGAACACCGACCAATGAACAGATCGCAATACCGAAGAGTACCGCCGTTAGAGGCGCGATGCGGATCATGCTACCCATTTTGGTCATATCTTTCGTACCGTAAATTCTGGCGATATTGCCGGTTGAACAAAAGGCTAAGGCTTTGGTAAACGAGTGCGCCGCACAGTGAAACAAGGCCGCGAACAATCCGATAGCACCGCCCACGCCCAAGCCAAACGCGATAACGCCCATATGAGCGATTGAGTGATACGCAAACATACGTTTGACGTTATGTTGGCGAATCAAGAAAAAGGCGGAGACAAAAAGCGTTAACGTACCGCTTACCGCCATAATCGTTTCGACGAAATCAAATCCGACGCCGTTAGCAACGACCGCGTAATAGCGAATCAATCCTAACATCGCACATTTTAAAAGTACGCCCGAGAGCAATGCGGATGTCGGTGCGGGTCCTTCGGCGTGAACGTCGGGAAGCCACGTATGCGTCGGTGCCAATCCCGCTTTGGTTCCAAAGCCGATTAACGCAAAGATAAAGACCAGTTTTAACGCCATAGGGTCTAGACTTGCCGCATTGGCAAGCAAGTTGGTATAGAGCATCGCTTCGCCGTCGATTTTACCGTTGGCGGCAGAGTAAAGTAAAATGGTCGCATACAGTGCAAACGCCAAACCGATACTGCACAATACGATGTATTTGTAACCGCTTTCGGTCGATTTTTTATCGTTGTGAACCGAGACGAGAAACACGGATGCAAGCGTCGTAGCTTCGATAGCCGCCCACATAAACGCGATGTTGTTGCATAAGACGCTTAAACTCATCGTCCATGTAAAGATAAAACTGAGCGCAAAGTAGTTTTTGACTTCACGCAAGCTGATATGTCCGCCCTCTAGTTCCCATTTCATATAGGTCGTGGCGTAAACGTTGGCAAGAAGTCCCGTAATGGCGATGAGCGATAAAAAGATAGCCCCCATCGAATCTAAGAAGATAAAGTCGTGAAATAAGGAGAGCACCTCTTTATTGACGACCTTGCTTACGGCACACAATAAAAGCGACGAAACAATCACGCTCAAGAGGATATGAAACGTCTGCAAAAACTTAAAATGAAGCGGCATCAAAAACATGATAACGCCAAAAGCAAAAGGTACGGTGAGTATTAATAATAAAAGATCCATGTTATCCCCTTAAATTGACCGCTTTAGATGTATTGAGACTTCCGTAAGAGGCGTAAAATCGCTTTGCCAAAATACTCATAATAATGACCGCAAAAACGGCGTCGGTTAAAATGCCCACTTCGACCAATTCATGTGAAGTGTATGCCATCAACGCCAAACTTAAGTGAATGCCGTTTTCAAACAGACAATACGAAAGGATCTGTTTAAGAAAAGAGGTTCGTAAAATAAAGCCGAAAATGCCCATCATAAAGATAAACGAAGCGGCAAAAAGCGGCAAGACGTCTTTAAAAATCGAAAAGTGAATAAACACTTTGTAAAACATCATCGCAACCGCCAGCGAAAAGCTAAGTGCTACGACGGGCGAGATAAAAAAGCCGCCCACGGGTTCGTCCTCGACGACAACGCCTAGTTTTTTGATCAATCGCAAGAGGTAAAGCGGTACGCAGACCACTTTAATGATAAAAGCGGTAACGGACCAAACCAACAGTTCGTGCGAATCGTATTTGTCGTACAACGCCAAAAAGATCGCAACCAATAAAAGCGTTTGCAGGGCATACGCCAAAACGCTGTGTCGGTATTGTCTTAAACTAAAGACCGCAAAACTCGTTCCCATCATTAAGACGGCGATAATATCGATTAGGTTAATAGTTGCCATAGTTAAATCCCCATAATATAGAGTACTAACGAAGTACACGAAATCGCAAGCGCAAAGAGCATCGTGCGTTTCATTCCTTTGTTGATCGTAAATCTCGGTCCGAAGTTATCGATAAAAACGCCCATTACATATAAAAAGCCTACTTCGACCAAGAAAAGTACCAACGATAAAATCGGATTATCGACAAGACCCGCCCAAGGCATAAACACGACAAGGAAAAAGCCTAATACCGTAATTTGCTTCAATAAAATCGCTATATCGATGATCGCAAAATCTTTACCGCAAAATTCTCCCAACACTCCCTCTTGCAACTCTTGTTCGGCTTCTGCCAAGTCGTAAGGTTTTCGACCCGTCTCAACGTACATGACCCACAAGAAAGCCGTAGAAGCGATGGCAAAAGACGGAATCGCATAACCGTACTCTCCCATTTGTACCAAAGAAGAGATAAAAGGCAAACCGGTACTTCCCGTGCCCATCATCACAACGATCAGACAAATGACGGCAACCTCTTCGGTGTAAAAACCGATGGTTCCTTCCCTACTGGCACTAATGCCCGCATAAGGATTGGCGGTATCGATACCCGCAACGATAAAGATAAAGCGGAACAATGCTCCAAAATAGAGCAACACGAAGATGTCCGAAAAGTGTGCCAAGGCACTTGAATTCGCCCCGTACGTAATCGGTAAGGTACAAAACATCGCCGCCGCGCTGATAAAAAGCAAGTAGGGTGCGATTTGGTAAACGTAACTCGTACTGCTTGATTTGGTGCGTCCTCTTTTTAAGAGTTTAAAAATGTCGTAATAGGTTTGAAAAATGCTCGGTCCTATACGCGATTGAAATTTGGCTCTTAATTTTCGTGAAATACCGTCAAAAAGAGGAGCCACTATGATCGCCGACACCAGTTGTATTAGTAGGTAAATAAAATCCATCGTGCCCTCTCCTTATAAGTAGTAGTACCCAAAAATGAGTATCAAACAAAGATAAATCAAGATATAACCCGCGTAAAGGTTGGTTCGTCCGTTTTGAAAAATACCGATCTCTTCGGCAATGTTCATCACAAGCTCAATGACGGGTTTGTAAAGTTTTTCCCAAAAAAAGTCGTGTGTTTTCTTGATATAGACCGCTTTGGAAAAATAGCCGTCCAATTTGATCTCTTGCTCGTGCTTGATGAGAAAACTTAACGCCTTCCTCACGTCTCCGGTAAAAGAGTTGGAGCCGATTTGCATGTTTTTATTGTATAAAAAGCCGCATGCCCAAGGGTCGCTTACGCGTACTTCTTTGTTGTTGGCTTTAAGGAAATAGAGGAAGATAAAAGGCAATACGGAACATAAAAGCATGATTGCCACGATAAGCGGCATGGAGATCAGCCCTGCGACGCCGGCGCTGGTTTGCGGTATAATCGTTAAAACGATTTTCGTAAGCATGCCTACGATATCGTTCATAAAAAGACCGAAACCGACGCAAAGGCTTGCGAGTAAGGCTAGCGGAGCGAGTCTTGCGATGGAAACCTCTTTAGCGTTTTCAATGCTTTTGCTATCCCGTGCGACGCCTAAGAAAATCGCGCCGTAAACTTTGGAAAATGCCATAATCGCCATTGCTCCGGTAATGGAAAGCGCAATAACGGCGAGCGAGAAGAAAAAGCGAGAACTTCCGCCTTCTGCCATACCGCCTATGACGGATGTTTTATAGATGAGCCATTCGCTCGCAAAGCCGTTAAGCGGCGGAAGCGCACAAATGGAAAGTGCGGCGACGAAAAAGATAACGGAGGTAATCGGCATTTTTTTATGCAATCCGCCAAGCGCGTCCATATCGCGTGTTTTGGTTTCGGTAAAAATGTTACCGCTGAGCATAAATAGAAGCGATTTGAAAACCGCATGGTTTAAAATATGGTAAAACCCTGCGATAAATCCCATTAACGCAATCATCGGCGAGTCGGTTCCCAAACCGTAAAATGCACCGCCGAGTCCTAAAAAGATGATACCGACGTTTTCGCACGAACTGTAAGCGATAGAGGCTTTATAATCGTTGGAAATTAAGGCATAGATAATACCGAAGATACAGCTAAGCGCTCCGATCGCAAGCAGGATATAACCGAAATAAACGACTTGAGGTAAAAGAAGCGAAAATTTGATAAACGCGAAAAGGGCGACTTTAATCATAACACCGCTCATGAGAGCCGAAGCGTTTGAGGGGCATTGGCAGTAGGCGATAGGCAACCAAACGTGAAACGGAAACATACCCGCTTTGGAGCCGAGTCCTAAAAGCAGAAGCGAAAAGAGCGTTATGCTCATACCCATACCGATGTCGAGGTGTTCAAATTGACTAAACTCAAACGTACCGGCAAGGCTTGCCATAATAATCAGCGCGACCATCAAACACGAAGCTCCGATTTGTGCGATACCGAGATAAATCATGACGCGTTTGCCCGCACCTTCTTCGTCGTTGATGAGAATCAAGAGTGCCGAAAGAAGCGTCATAACTTCCCACAAAAGCATGAACGAGAAGACGTTATCGCTCGCGATGACTAAAAGCATGGAGAGGATAAACGCGTTAAATAAGGAAGCAAAAACCGCTAAATTGGCTTTTTTCTCGTAAAATTTTGCATAATCGAAACTAAAAAGCGAAACCGCAAAGGCGATGAAACTGACCAAGAAGCTAAAGAACATTCCGAGTGAATCGAGCTTAAAAAGCGGTAAGCTGATAAAACTGCCCGGCAATTTCCACAACATCGTTTCATCGAGGTTGGAAAAGAAAAAAACCGCTGCGTAAAGCGAAATAAGACTTGCACAACCAAACCCTATTTTTTGCGCAAGAAGCGGTTTTTTATACAGCGCGAGAGAGACAAGCGAGGTTAATAGAAAAAGAGTGTATATCGTTTGCATTAGGCTTCCTCTTTGGTGGATTCGGATGTTTCCGGAGTCGGTGCGGGTTTAGGCTCTTTGGGCTTTTTGACTTCGGGTGCCGGGATATTTTCAATATTCACATGTGGAACGACGGCTTTTAAAAACGGAGCCATATCGCCTTTGATTTTTTTGCCGAATTTGCACTCTTCAAGCACGGGGTCGATCATAACAAGCGCACCCGTCGGGCAAACGCCGACACATGCAGGGCCGGTTTCGATACCCGCGCACAAATCGCATTTAATCGCGATGCTTTTGAGACCGCTGACGCAACCGGCTTCCAAGTTGCTTTCCCATTCGTCTCGAACGGAAGGCGGGCATTCCGCATCGACGTGAATAGCTCCGTAAGGACAGGCAATCGTACAGAGTTTACAACCGATGCAAATCTCCTCGCACAGCTCAACGCATGCATTATCGATGCGAAGCGCGCCCGTCGGACAAACGTTGGCACACGGTGCATCGTCGCACTGACGGCATTGATTGGGCATTTTACCGCTCTCTAAGCTGAGCACGTCGAGCCTTGCTTTGGAGAGCTTCCCACGTATATAAGCATGTTTCACGCAAGCTTTCATGCAGGCGTTACATGCAATGCAGATATCCGGATTTGTAATAACGAATTTATGAACTTTGGACATAGACGTTCCTCTATGATTTGTGTATTTTTGAATAAACCTCTTTGACAACTACTCGAAATAAGGGCTTTCGCCACCGCTAAACACTTTTAAAAATTAAATATTGCCTAAGTTTCAGCAAAAACTCAGTTTTAACCTTTAAAAATGAAAGCGTTTCTAGCGAACGCATCACTGCTTCAAGGGCTATGAAAGAACTCTAACGACTCAAACGACTCTTGTACCGGAAGCAATATATCATACTCGAATGACTTCGTTATGATAGATTGATTTAGGCTTACCAAGACCTAAAATGCCTAAATCTTCCTTCGAAGAAATCTTACATTAAGTTCGTAGCATGAAAATAGCTGAATAAATAAACTAATAAAAAATCTTAATTAAAAACTAACAAAAGGCAAAAGACACGTCATTTGGAGGTTTGTTTTGATCCCGTAGTAATAGTTTAGCACGGATTTCTTTCACAAAAGAAACAAGGGGAAAAATGAAGCGGTTATCGGGAACGCGAACGTTTGATCAAGCGGTAATGCAAGGCTAACGAAGAGAGGATAATGCCGCTTCCGATCGACAGTGAAACGTAATCGACGGGTGTTTTCCAAAGCAGAAGATTCATCACCAACCCTGCCGGAACCAATGCGTTGTTCATGATACCTAAAACTCCCGCATCGACATCGCAAGCACCCTTGTTCCATAAAAAATAGCCGATCCCCGAAGCGACGATTCCTAGCCAAAGCAAGACGCTCCACTGTAAAAGCGTGGGCGAGAGTTTGCTATGATCGGCCAATAAAGCGAAAGCGACGATACCGACAAGCAATGCACCGAAATAAAAGTACCCAAATACATCACTATGTATGATATTTTGGTTGGATTCCATTACTTTTTTATAAGCACTTTGTCCGAGGGCAAAACAGATATTGGCTCCTTGTACCATCAAAAAACCCGTAATAAATTCGGAATCGACGTTTTGGTAACGGATAATATACGCCCCCAAAACCGCCATTCCCGTACTGACAAGATACAACGGGTTGAATTGTCCTTTCAGTCCATCGTAAATCAACGTCACGTAAATAGGCGTAAAAATCGTAAAAAGAATGACTTCCGGAACGCTGAGAAATAAAAACGATTGATAGAAGAAGATATACATAAAACCGATTTGCACACTGCCGATGAGCATGATTTTAACTTTTAACGCCTTATCTATGCCTCGAAATTTCGTAAAAGGTAAAAAGACCAGCGATGCAAGACCGATGCGTACCAGCACCGCAAAATAGCTATCGACCCGACCGGCTAAAATTTCACCGATAAAACTAAACGAAAACGCCCAAATAAAGGTGGTTAAAAGCAAATATCGCATCGTAAAATCCTTTCGAAAAGTATAACATGTAGGCGATAAATTTAAAGGCAATTCTCTCAAAAGATGCCTTGTTTAAAAAGTTTTCTAAGCGATTGTATAGCAAAAGAAGACTATAAGGTCGCTATGAAACGATAAAGGAATCGTATGCCACGTAATCAATATGCATGCAATGACGTATCGGCATGGACCGATAAATATTTTTCCAATACTCAAATGATTGTCGAACGTTTCGGCGACACGGAAGTCACCTACGCTTTCTTTTTGCGCCGTCCCGTCCTCTCTGCCGTGCGTCTTTCCACGGGGTATATCAAAGAGCAAGCCAAGAAAGCGGGGCAAACGATCGGCATTGAGGTCATGCACGAGGAGGGCGAATGGGTAGGGGCGGGCGAGCCGCTATTTTACCTGTCCGGTTCGTTTGCATTTTTGACAGAACACGAAACGCTCATCTTGCAAAAATTGGGCTCGGCGTGCATTGCGGCGTACAATGCCTATGAGATGTGCCAGATCCTTCCGCATGTTGCCTTTTTAGCGATGGATGCAAGGCATTGCGCGGGCAGAGAAATGGCAGAGATTATGGCGTATGGGGCATCGGTCGGCTCAAACGTAGCACAACGCAAACTTGGAGCGGTAGGATTTATCGGCAACGCGACCGATGCGACGGCGCATTTTTTCGGACGAGAAAAAGGACTCGGAACGGTTCCGCATGCACTCATCGGCTACGCAGGCTCAACGCTTCGCGCTGCTCAAATGTTCCATGAATGCTTCCCCAAAGAGAATATCCCTATCTTAGCGGATTATTTTGGACGTGAAATCACCGATACGCTCGAAGTGTGCAACGCGTTTGCCGCTTTAGCGCATGAGGGTAAGATCGCCGTGCGCCTTGACACCCACGGCGGTCGCTTCTTGGAGGGACTTGATACCCAAAAAAGCTACGACGTGCTCGGACGCCACGCGCCTGACGCGGTGCGAGATTATCGCACCGAAGCGGAACTGCACGATCTTATCGGCACGGGCGTTTCCGCCGCCGCTATTTGGAGCATGAGGGAAAATCTCGATAACGCAGGCTTTACAAAAGTGCGCATCATCGCCTCATCAGGCTTTACTCCCTCAAAATGCCGCTCAATGGCATGGGCAAAAGCCCCCATCGACATCATCGGTACGGGTTCGTTCCTCCCTGATCGTTGGAGCGAAACCAACGCCACTGCCGACATCATCGCTTACGGTGGTGTGCCAAGAGTAAAAGTCGGGCGGGAGTTTTTGCTTAAGAAGAGTCGTTAAAGTGTTTTAATGAAGTCGCAAGAGTGGATGAAAATTCTTTACATGTAAAGAATCAGAGAACTATTTTGGGTGTTTATGCGTCGAAATACCTTTCACTCCTCTCTTTGCCTCTACCGATGGATCTAAACTGTTACGTATTTACCCAAAAAGACGATGATATTGCTGTCGCGAAAAGAAACTTTTATCTTTACATGTAAGGATAAAGTGCAAACGCTCAACCGGCGGGTTCTCTCACTTATTTTAAAATAATCTTAAAATTTTATGCTATTTTCATGCTATAGAACTAATGTAAGATGCTACTGAGCTTCTTTCATAACTTAACGGATAGGGCATGTTAAATTAGGTAAGAAGCTTCACACTTTTTAAAAGGAGGAATTATGAAGTTAGCTAAACTTAGCTTGGTGGCTATGGTTGTTGCCGGACTCGCGTCCGGTTCATTTGCGGCGGATACACTTGCCGATGCATTTAAAAACGGTAAAGTCAGCGGTGAATTACGCGCCTGGTATTTTGATAGAGATACGGGTGCTGCGAATCCGACCGTTTCGACACCGAGTGCATCGGGAACACTCGGTAAAGGCGATGCCGATATCTTTACCACGGGCGTCGTACTTGGTTATATCACGGATCCGTTATTCGGCTTCGGTTTTGGGGCGACATTTCAGGGAAGCTATGCTCCTTTTGCCGATAAAGACGCAAAAAATCTTTATGCAACGGATATGTACGGCTCGGGCGCGGTTCTTTCGGAAGCATACGTAACGTATACGCTCGGTAAAACAACGGCAAAAGTAGGTCGCCAATTCATCTCGAGTCCATTGGTTAACAGTTCCGGCTCACGTATGTTCAAAGAAGCGTTTCAAGCCGCAGTTCTTGTCAATACGGACCTTCCGAATACGACATTGGTTGCCGGTTATTCCGACAAATTTCAAGGTCGAACATCCGATTATGACAAAACCGTAGCCGGTGGAGATTCCGAAATGCCTAGCTTTAAAAAAGAAGCGGTATTTTACGGAACGGGTGCGGCAAACGGGGGCTCAAACGTTTTTGGGTTTGACGGAGCTTACACGGCGGCCGCGATTAACAAGTCTATTCCTAACTTGACGTTAATAGGACAATATTTGTTTGTTAACGATGTTGAATTAACACAAGGCGGTGATGCCAACGTATTCTATGCCGAAGGTAATTACGTCGTACCTCTTAGTGCGATGAAAGTACTTCTTGATGCAACGTATCGCGGTTCAAGAACGTCCAATCCTATGTTTGATAGTTTCCACGTTGAGGGTGATATGTACCAAGGACGTATCGGATTTAGCGAGCTAGCAGGCTTTAACGCTTCTTTTGCTTACAGTACCGTCTCTAGCAACCAATCCGTCCTCTTAGGTGCGGGTAACGGTCCTACCACGTATACGGCTCCGCTGATCAAAGGTGCGGAGGTCACTTCCGGTGCCGATACGGATGCTTATAAAATCGAAGTCGGTTACGATTTCTCAAAAATCGGCGTTACGGGACTTAAAGTTTTGGGTCAATACACCAAAGTGAATCAAGATGCAAAAACGATTACGGGAGCCGTGTTGAATAGTGTCGATGTCGATACAGAATCAACATTTTGGAGCGGTCAAATCGCTTACGACATTCCTTCTCTTAAAGGCTTGACCGTTTCTTTAGAGTATGAAGACGGTAAAAAAGAGACCACTTCAACGGTAAACTCTAACGAGATGCGCTTTAGAGCAAACTATAAATTCTAATTTGCACGCGTTTGCATCTTCAAAACGGCGGCAGAAATGCCGTCGTTTCTACCTTTAGCATCTAAATTCCTATCAAAATTCTCCTTACATGTAAAGCCGCCTTCTCCTCAAAAATTAAATTTATACAATTAACGTATTGACTTAAGTCATAGATTGGATTTTTGCTTAGTGATAGAATGACTCCGAAACTCAAATCAGGAGGTATCACGATGTCACTTTCACGAAGGGACTTTTTAAAAACAACGGCTGCCGCGAGTGCCGCCGCCGCGGTGGGCATTAGCGTGCCAAGCGAGCTTAAAGCGGCGAGCGAGCAAGCAGAGGCCGGTTGGCGATGGGACAAAGCCGTTTGTCGTTTCTGCGGTACCGGTTGCGGTATTATGGTTGCGACGAAAGAGGGAAAAATCGTCGCCGTTAAAGGCGATCCCGCCGCTCCGGTCAATCGCGGACTGAACTGTATCAAAGGTTATTTTAACGCCAAAATCATGTACGGTGCGGATCGATTGAAACAACCGCTTCTTCGCGTCAACGATAAAGGCGAATTCGATAAAAAAGGTCAATTCAAACCCGTTTCATGGAAGCGCGCGTTTGACGAGATGGAAAAACACATCAAAGCCGCCTTTAAAGCGGGCGGGCCTGAGGCAATCGGCGTTTTCGGATCGGGTCAATACACGATTCAAGAAGGCTATGCCGCCGCAAAATTGATGAAAGCGGGCTTCCGCGCCAACGGTATCGACCCCAACGCACGCCACTGTATGGCTTCGGCGGTCGTCGGCTTTATGCAAACGTTCGGTATCGACGAACCTGCGGGCTGCTACGACGACATCGAGTTGACCGATACGATTGTGACGTGGGGCGCCAATATGGCGGAAATGCACCCGATTTTATGGTCACGCGTCAGCGATCGCAAATTAACCGCGCCCGATCGCGTTAAAGTCGTCAACCTTTCCACCTACACGCACCGCTGTTCGGATTTAGCCGACCTTGAGATTATTTTTTCTCCGAGTACCGATCTTGCGATCTGGAACTACATTGCACGCGAAATCGTTTACAATCACCCCGAGGCGATCGATTGGGATTTTGTGAAGAAAAACATTGTTTTCGCAACGGGTTTTGCAAACATCGGTTACGGGATGCGAACCGAAGCCGAAGCGAAAAAACTCGGCTACAGTGCCAAAGAGTTGGAGATTATTAAAAAAGAAGACGCCAAAGTCATCAGCGAAAAAGAAGCTCCGGGATTAGCGCATTTAGGCGTTAAAGCGGGCGATCTTATGGAGATGAAAAACGCGGACAAAGCTATGTTGCATTGGGAAATTAGCTTTGAAGATTTTAAAAAGGCATTAGAGCCGTATACGTTAGATTACGTCGCAAAAATCGCTAAAGGCGATCCAAACGAGTCGCTTGACGCATATAAAGCTAAATTAAAACAATTGGCCGACTTGTACATCGAAAAAAATCGAAAAGTCGTTAGTTTCTGGACGATGGGCTTTAACCAACACCAACGCGGTACGTGGGTCAACGAACAATCTTACATGGTTCACTTTCTCTTAGGCAAACAAGCCAAACCGGGCGAGGGCGCATTTTCGTTGACGGGACAACCGAGTGCGTGCGGTACGGCACGTGAAGTCGGAACGTTTACGCATCGTCTACCGGCGGATATGGACGTCTCCATTCCGAAACACCGAGAAATTACGGAAAAAATTTGGAATTTACCTGCCGGCACGCTCAATCCGATGGGATACCAACACATTATGAATATCCACCGCCAAATCGAAAGCGGTAAGATTAAATTCGCATGGGTCAACGTGTGCAATCCTTACCAAGACAGTGCCAACGCGAACCATTGGATCAAAGCGGCGCGCGAACTGGATAACTTCATCGTTTGTTCCGATGCGTATCCGGGAATTTCCGCGAAGGTTTCCGACCTTATCTTGCCTTCGGCGATGATTTACGAGAAATGGGGCGCATACGGTAACGCCGAGCGAAGAACGCAACACTGGCGACAACAAGTCCTCCCAGTAGGCGACGCGATGAGCGATACGTGGCAATGGATCGAGCTTTCCAAACGTTTTACGATTGCCGACGTATGGGGCGAGCAGACGATTAAAGGCGGTAAATTACCGAGCGTGATCGAAGCGGCCAAAGCGATGGGCTACAAAGAGACCGATACGCTTTTTGATGTTTTATTTGCCAATAGTTATTTTAAATCGTTCAAAGCCAAAGACGCTATCGGCGAAGGTTTTGACAATACCGAAGTATTCGGCGATAGCCGAGGCGTTGCCGGAAGCGACGGTAAAGAGTGGACGGGATACGGATTTTTTATCCAAAAAGCGATTTGGGAAGAGTATCGAAAATTCGGTCTCGGTCACGGACACGATTTGGCGGATTTTGATACGTACCACAAAGTAAGAGGTCTAAAATGGCCGGTCGTGGACGGTAAAGAGACGCAATGGCGTTTCAATGCCAAATACGATCCGTATGCGGCAAAAGAGAACAACGGCGATTTCGCATTTTACGGCACGTTTGCCAAAGCCTTGAAAAAAGGTAACTTGCAAAAACCGACCACCGAAGAGACGTTCCCGCTTAAAAACAAAGCAAAAATTTTCTTCAGACCGTACATGGATCCGTGCGAAATGCCCGATAAAGAATACGATACGTGGTTGTGTACCGGACGCGTACTTGAGCACTGGCACAGCGGAACGATGACGATGCGGGTTCCAGAGCTTTACCGTGCCGTTCCCGAAGCGTTATGCTACATGCACCCAAGCGACGCCGAAGCCAAAGGTTTTAAACAAGGCGATTTGATTTGGGTCGAAAGCCGTCGCGGAAGCGTAAAAGCGCGTGTCGAAACGCGTGGACGTAACCGAACGCCAAGAGGTTTGGTGTTTGTTCCGTGGTTCGACGAAAAAGTCTTTATCAATAAAGTCTGCTTGGATGCGACATGTCCGCTTTCAAAGCAAACCGATTATAAAAAGTGTGCCGTTAAGCTTTATAAAGCGTAGTCGATTGGGCTTTGCTCAAGCGGTTTGAAAAGGAAAAGTATTAATAAAAGAGCTGACATGTAAAGATTCTACCTCGAAGAGGTAAGCTTTTCACAGAAACATCGAACATTCATGTTCTTGTTTTGTGCATAGCGCAGCGTAGTCGATTGGGCTTTGCCCAAGCGGAAATAAGAAAAGCGTGAAAAAGTTACATGTAAAGATTCTACCTCGAAGAGGTAAGCTTTAGTGCATAGCGCAGCGTAGTCGATTGGGCTTTGCCCAAGCGGCGTGTAAAAATAGACCTAAAAGGATTGTCGTGAGCCAGTTAAACCATGAAAAAGCCACGATCACGGAGAGACGAAGATTTCTTTCGTTGATGGCGCAAAGCGTAGGACTCAGTGCTTTAGGCGGTTTGGTATGGACGGGTTACATTGAAGAAGCCAAAGCGTCGCCCTTGATTCTACGACCGCCCGGAGCCCTTTACGAGAACGATTTTATGCGCTTGTGTATCAAATGCGGTCAGTGCGTCGAGGCGTGTCCTTACGATACGTTGCGTTTAGCGGTACCCGGAGAAAACAAACCTTTGGGAACGCCGTTTTTCATACCCCGAGAGATACCGTGTCATATGTGTACGGATATTCCGTGCGTGCCGGTATGTCCGACGGGTGCGTTGAATAAGAGCAGCGTATCGAGTATTAAAGAGGGCGAAGAGAAGCTGGACATCTTTAAAGCGAAAATGGGACTTGCCGTTGTGGATACGGAGTCGTGTATCGCGTTTTGGGGAATTCAGTGTGATGCGTGTTATCGTGCCTGTCCCGTTATGGACAGTGCGATTAAGCTTGAATACCGACGCAACACGCGTACGGGAAAACATGCATACTTAATTCCGATCGTCAGTTCCGATACCTGTACCGGATGCGGTTTATGCGAACGCGCTTGCGTTACCGAAAAAGCGGCGATTCACGTTTTGCCGAATGAAGTAGCGCAGGGAAAACTCGGCGCGCACTACATCAAAGGATGGGACAAAGCGGACGAAAAACGTCTGGAAAACGTCAGCCAAGAGGTGACAACGCATACGAAACGTAGCGAAAAAAAGGTTGAAGATTATCTCAACAGCGGGGAGGATTTATTCAAATGAAATCATGGATCAAAACACACCGCTTTTTAATCGCACGACGTTTGGTGCAACTCTCTTTGTTGGTGCTTTTTACGCTCGGTAACGTCTACGGTTTTCGTGTGTTAACGGGAAACCTCAGTGCGTCGCTGATTATGGGCGTGATTCCTTTGGCGGACCCTTTTGCGCTGTTGCAAATTTTCGCGGCAGGTGCGACGGTGAGCATTAACGTGCTTGTCGGCGGCGTGCTCGTTTGGCTTTTTTATACGATCTTCGGCGGACGTGCTTTTTGTTCGTGGGTCTGTCCGGTCAATATCGTGACCGATGCGGCGAATTGGACGCGAAGAAAGCTCTTTTTAGAGCAAACGGAGCGTAAAATTTGGTTGGGAAGAGGTGTGCGTTACTGGCTTTTAGGGCTCAGTTTAGTCCTAAGTTTCCTTACCGGCGTTGCCGCATTTGAGATCGTAAGCCCGATCGGGATGTTGCATCGAGGCATCATTTTCGGTATGGGTATGGGCGTTGCCGCGATACTGGCACTCTTTTTATTTGACCTTTTCGCCGTTAAAAACGGTTGGTGCGGACATGTGTGTCCTTTAGGCGGGTTTTACTCGGTGGTGGGGCGTTTAAGCCTCATTCGCGTCAAACACGATCATACGAAATGTACGTCTTGTATGGCATGCAAAACGGTGTGCCCCGAAAAGCACGTTTTGGGTATCGTCTCCAAGCAAAGCGGAGCGATTCTTTTCGGAGAGTGTACCAATTGCGGCAGATGTATCGACGTATGTGAGGGCAATGCCCTTTCGTTTGGCGTGAGAAAATACATCAATGTTGGAGAAAAAGAATGATAACGCAAAAAAAAGTCATGGCCCTTTTAGTAGCGGGCATAGTTATCGGTAGCGGATGTGCGGTGTCTCAAACTTACAGTGAGGAAGAATTGGGACTACGAAAAGTCGATCTCTACAGCGAAAAAAACGTTGTTGCGGACAATACGGCATATTCGACGGCGGCGGCAGGAGAATCTAAAGTGTTTGAGCGCTCTTTTGAAAATGCGCCTCCGATGATTCCTCACGACGTCGAGGGAATGTTAGACATGAGTAAAGACAACAATGCGTGTCTTGGATGTCACCTTCCCGAAGTAGCCGAAGCGGTTAAAGCAACGCCGATTCCCAAATCGCACTTTTTCGATATGCGAACGCAAAAGGTCTTGAATGAACTTTCGCAAGCGCGTTTTAACTGCTCTCAGTGTCATGCGCCGCAATCGAACAACGAACCGTTGGTCAAAAACGAGTTCAAACCGGATTTTCGTGCAAAAGATGCGCAATCGCGCTCACATCTTTTGGACAGCTTGAATGAAGGTGTGAAGTAACGATGAGCGGCAGAGGAGGGATACTCGGTGCTTTATTGGGTAAGAAAGGCGAAAAAAATTTAAAAACGTTGTGTGTTCGCCCGCCTTATTGCAATGATGATGCCTTGTTCGAAGGAAAATGCGTTACATGTCAGGATACGCCCTGCGTGAACGCATGTCCTACGGAGATTATCCTCCTCGATGCCGCACATACGCCTTGCTTAGACTTCGCAAAAGGGGGTTGTAGCTTTTGCGAGGCCTGCGCTCAGGCGTGTCCGAAGGATGTTTTAAATGCACAAACCGGCACTAACGTATTGCCGATACGCGCCAAAATCGATATACTAGCATGTATGGCATGGCATCAAAGCTTGTGCAACAGTTGTTTGGACGGGTGCGACGTTCGGGCTATTCGCTTTTTAGGGTTGTTTAGACCGACGATCGATGCCGACGCGTGCAACGGGTGCGGCGGATGCGTCAAGCTATGCCCTTGCGAGGCGATCGTCATGCATACAAAAGAGGAGGCGTAAATGCGTATCGTCGGGTGTTTAATAATGGTCGCGAGTCTCGTATGCGCCGCGACGCTCAATCCTAAATTGCAGGTACAAGCAAGCGGAAACGTGCAAGCGTTAATCGTTGCGAATGAACAGATCGTCGCCGCGACAAGTGTTGGAACGATCGAGACGTTTCGCCTCAATGACGGCGTCAAAACGTCGCAAATCGTTTTTCCTAAAATCAAAGATTTTACGGGCGAAGAGGTGGCTCCCAAAGTGTTTTCCATCGATGCGTTAGAGGGACGTTATGTTGCGGTCGTGCAAGCCGAAAACGGAGCACGAAGCGTTTATACGGTGCAAAACGCCCAAACGAAAGTCGTGATCGACGCTTCGTGCAATTGGTTTGTCGCAAAAGCGAAGTTTGTCGACAAAGGACATCTTTTGATAGCCCTTTTAAGTAACGAGATCGTGTTGTGGGATATTCAAAACGCAAAAGAAGTCTATCGCGTTCAAGCCAATCCTTCGCATTTTAGCGACATCGCTTTAAATCAAACACGAACGCAAGCGGCAAGCTCGTGTGAGTCGGGAGAGTTGAGTCTTTTGGAAATCGCAAGCGGAAAAATCGTTAAAGTCTTTAAAGGCGGCAACGTCGATAACGTGTACGACGTCGATTTTCACCGACAAAAAATCTTAGGTGCGGGGCAAGACAGGCGCGGTGTGGTGTACGATCTTTTGAGCGGAAGTTTTGAGCGATTTGACGGCGATTTTTTGATGTATGCGGGCGCGTTAAGCGCGGATGAAACTTTAGCGGCGTTTGCATTTAACGAACAAAATCACATCGTGATTTTCGACGTGACGAAAAAGAGCCGTTTACACACGCTCGTCGGTCAAAAAAGTACGCTGAATACGATCGTGTTTATCGACGATCATCGCGTGGTGAGCAGTAGCGACGATCCTTATATTATGATATGGAGTTTACCGTGAATATTTCAAGCATTGTGATTCAAGCCAAACCCGAGTATGTGGAAGAGATTATCGCTTTATGCCAAAAGAGCGATTTTTGCGAATACCATTTTCACGACACCCAAAAGGGTAAAATCATCGTGACGGTCGAGGGTGAAAATATCGACGAAGAGATGGCGAAAATGAAAAAAATCGAAAGTTTGCCGCACGTCATCTGTGCCGATATGATGATGGCGTACAGCGAAGACGAGTTGGACGCGGAAAAAGCGAAGCTGGAGCGTTCTGACGTCGTACCGCCTATTTTAAACGACGACACGGTCGCTTTAAAAGATATCGTTTACCGCGGCGATTTGAAAAAGAAGATTCACTAAAACCGCTTTTGTCCGTTTTGATACGGCTTCTTCTCAGGGGTTTTCGTCAAACCCCTCTCTTTTTTTGCTTTACATGTTAAGCAAAAAGACGCCTTTCTAACGCTTCACGCTCCATGGATTTTACGAGCAGACTATTAATTCGCAAAGCTAGATTATTTTATTTAGAGCTTTCTAATCGATAAGAGTTTATTCTTATAATTATATTTAATAAATATTATAGTTAGGAGTGAAATAAATGGAAGAAAAAAGTGCATGCGAGCAAAATAGGATCAAGTTTTTCCCGATTATGATGTATGCGATCGTGATGGGTATGAGCGGTCTTACGATTATGTACCAAAAAGCGGCATTGTGGTTATCGATGAGTGCGTGGATCGGTACGGTGCTTATGGGAATTTCGACCTTACTTTTTTGCGTTATTACGCTGATTTATGCCCTCAAATACCTTAAATACGCGCCCGCGGTTCAAAAAGAGTTTTCACATCCGATTCGGCTTAACTTTTTTGCGGCGATTTCGATTTCGATGTTGATGTTAGCCATCGTGTATAAAGAAGTGTATCCTCCGGTTGCCGCACTGTTTTGGTATCCCGGAACGGTGCTTCATTTTTACTTGACGATGTACACCGTTTCGTTTTGGATCAACCGCAATCAAGAGTTGGAACACTCCAATCCCGCGTGGTTTATCCCGATCGTCGGAAATTTGTTGGTTCCCGTGGGCGGCGTCGGTTTTGCGAGCCACGGTATTTTGATGTACTTCTTTAGTTGCGGGCTTTTCTTTTGGATCGTTTTGTTCGCGATTTTACTCAACCGCATTATTTTCCACCATCAATTGGTCGTCAAATTTATGCCGACGATGTTTATTCTCATCGCGCCGCCGGCGGTAGGATTTATCGCGTACTTTAAGATGTACGGAACGATCGACGCTTTTTCGACGATTTTGTTTAATCTTGCTCTTTTCTTTACGCTTTTACTGGCGTTTATGTACAAAAATTTCGTCAAAATCAAGTTCTTTATCTCATGGTGGGCATTCGTGTTTCCTTTGGCGGCCATGGCGATTAGCACGATGTTGATGTACCACGAGACCAAAGACTTCGTTTTACGGGGACTCTCTTATGCGATGGTTGCGGTAACGAGCGTCGTGATAGCCGTTGTGGCGTATCAGACGGTTTTACATATAAAACGAGGCGAGATCTGCGTTCAAGAGTAAACGCTTGAATCCCGTAGGTACGAAAGGCGAAGCTCTTTCGTACCTGTTTGAGCGTTTTTAAGACGCTTTTGGGTAAAATCGCCCTTAAAAGTTAATTAAAAAGGTCAATCTATGGGTTTAGGTGTCGGTATCGTAGGACTCCCCAATGTCGGAAAATCTACCACGTTTAATGCGCTCACCAAAGCGCAAAATGCAGAATCAGCGAATTATCCTTTTTGTACGATCGAGCCCAATAAAGCCATCGTACCCGTACCCGATCCGCGGCTTGAAGAGCTTGCAAAAATTGTCAATCCCGAGCGTATTCAACACTCTACCGTTGATTTCGTGGATATTGCGGGCTTGGTTAAGGGTGCGAGTGCGGGCGAGGGACTCGGCAATCAGTTTCTCTCCAATATTCGTGAAGTCGAAGTCATCTTGCACATGGTACGTTGTTTTGAAGACGAAAACATCACGCATGTGGAAAACAGCGTCAATCCGCTACGCGACATCGAAATTATCGAAACGGAACTGATTTTAGCCGACGTGCAGCAGCTCGATAAAAAACTCGATCGTTTGCGTCGTCAAGCCAAAGCCGATAAAAGCGCGCAAGGAGTCTTAGAGATCGCAGAAGCGTTAAGAGCGCATTTAGACGAGCTCAAACCGGTGAGTACGTTTGCCAAACAAGACGATGCGCACTTTGAAGCTTTGGATAAAGAGCTTCGTTTCCTCTCTAACAAAACCGTCATTTACGGCGCAAACGTCGATGAAGCGGGACTTTTAGAGGAAAATGATTTTGTCAAAGCAGTCAAAGCCCATGCTAGCACCGTCGGTGCGGACGTGGTCGTGTTGTGTGCAAAAGTCGAAGAAGAGATGGTCGCACTCGAAGAAGAAGAGGCCGAAGAGTTCTTAAAAGAGTTGGGCGTGCAAGAGTCCGGCTTAAAACAGATTATTCGTTTGGCATTCGAAAAATTGGGGCTTGCGTCGTACTTTACCGCGGGCGTCAAAGAGGTACGCGCATGGACGATTCGTAAAGGATGGCGCGCCCCCAAAGCCGCTTCGGTCATTCACAACGACTTTGAAAAAGGTTTTATCCGCGCCGAAGTGATCGGCTATGACGACTATATCGCATGTCAGGGCGAAACCGGCGCTAAAGAAGCGGGTAAAATGCGCTTGGAAGGCAAAGAATACGTCGTCCAAGACGGCGACGTCATGCACTTTAGATTTAACGTTTAAGTTCTACTTTTATCGTTTTGCCGCATAGCGTATGCGGCAAAACTCCTCTACTTTTCTTAACATGTAACGTTTCCCTACATTTAACTTTTTACGTCGTTCTCTGCTTGTTTTGCGATTTTTTTGCTCTTTTTTTCGTTTACCATTCTTGTACGTTTCTAAATAAAACAGATTACATAAAGAGTTTAAAATGCAAAATCACCTTCTTCCTCGATCGGAGCGTTTGGAGACGCTCAAACGTTTGCGCGATTTTTTCAACGCGCACACTTCTCAAACGCTCAAAGAGGCTTACGATGCGTTTTCGCTCGAGCATTCGATCGACGAGGACGAACTGGAAATTTTGTTTAATCGTTATTTCGTGGGTCCCATGGAACCGATTGCCGATCCTTTTGCCTCGGTCTATATCGACGATCCTCAAAGCGTGATGACGCAAAGCACCTTACATGTAAGATCGCTTTACGAAACGATGGGCTTTTTTTATCCCTTAAAAAACATCGTCCCCGAAGATCATATCGGCGTGGAGCTGGATGCGTATTACCAATTGATTTATTTAGAAGAGGTCAAAAACGTCGCTTACTTAAGCGAACTTCGTTACTACTTTTTTCACGAGCATATCGCGGTTTGGATGCCGCAATTGATCGAACGCGCGATGCATGGACGAAGCGAAGGCGACAATGCGATTCACTTTATTTTAAACGAGCTCAAATCATTCTTGATAAGAGAAACAACGACAACAAGGAGTCACGAATGAGTTATTCCAAAGCAAAGGTTGAGGAGATACTCAACAACACGATCAGCAGAAGGAGCTTTCTCAAAGGGCTTGCCGCAAGCGGTGTTTTATCCGCATTGCCCGGAGGCGTTTTGGAGGCAAACGAAGATTTGAATACGAAAATCCCCTATTCGGGCGAAAAAAGTTATCAAACTTTCCGTAATGCGTGTCCAAGAAACTGCTACGATACCTGTAGCATCAAAACGTACGTCAAAGACGGCGTGATGCAGTTTATCGAAGGCGCGCAAGAATCGACGTATACCCGAGGCGGATGTTGCGTTAAAGGTAACTCGTACGTCAAGCGCGTCTATTCGGCACGACGTCTTAAGTATCCGATGATGCAAGTCGGCGGCAAGGGAAGCGGAACATGGAAACGTATCTCGTGGGATCAAGCCATCGACATCATTGCTAAAAAACTTTTAGACATGAAAAAAGAAGACGGTACCTTACTGGGTGCGGCATTGACCAAATATTCCGGTAATTTCGGCATTACGCATTACGGTATCGAGGGCATGTTTAACTCCATCGGGTATACGACGCGCCTTGCGGGAACGCCGTGCTGGCCTGCGGGTATCGACGCGCAAAACCTTGACATGGGCGATATGTGGTGTAACGATCCTGAAGAGATGAAAGAGAGTAAATTCATCATTCTGTGGGGCGTCAATCCTGCCGCAAACTCCGTACACTCCATGAAGTACATTTATGAAGCCAAAAGCAAAGGGGCGAAGGTCGTCGTGATCGATCCGATTTTTACGGAAACGGCATCCAAAGCGAGCCAATACCTTCAAATCAAAACGGGAACGGACGGCTTGTTGGCTTTGGGAATGGCAAAAATCATCATCGATGCAAAATTGCACGATCAAAAATGGTTGGACGCTCATTCCAAAGGGTATAAAGAGTACAAAGCGTACCTCGATAAAGAGGTGAAATTAGACGACGTCTCCAAAGTGACGGGTATTCCTTTAGCGATGATTAAAGAGTTGGCTTTATCGTTCGCCAAAGCGAAACCTGCAACCGTTTGGATGGGATACGGTATGCAACGCCACACCAACGGCGGTTCAATGATCCGTGCGATCGACGCGTTGGTGGCAGTAAGCGGTAACATCGGCAAATACGCGGGCGGCGCACGCTACGGTCATCTCAATACATGGGGTTTTAATTATGCGGCACTTAGTCAAGCCAAACCCGAGGGCAGTGTGGGATACACGGGACCTGAAGGTGCTAAAGGCGAGTTTGCCCAAGTGGGCGGCGAAAAAGCGGCGTATACCGATCGTTTTTTAAACATCAACAAAACCGCGCGTGAACTCCTAAGCGCGAAAGAGCCCAAAATTAGACTTCTTTGGGTGGCATGTAAAAACGTTTTCGCGCAAGATTTTGATCGCAATCAGTTGATTCGCGCGTTTCAGCAACTCGATCTCGTGGTCGTCGCCGATCAATTTTTTAACGAAACCGCCAAATGGGCGGACATCGTTCTTCCCGTTACGACGCAGTTTGAAGAGTACGACGTCAACGTCTCTTACTGGCATTATTGGTTGAGCATTAACTAACAAGCGATTAAACCGCTTTTTGAGATCAAATCCGATCTTGAAATTGCCGCGATGCTTTCCAAACGTATGAATCAACTCTCCAAAGGCTCGTGTACGTTCCCGCAAAGCGTGGATAGTAAAGAGATGACGATCAAAGAGTTCAATCCGGCAATTTACGAGCAATTCGGTATCCAATCATGGGAAGAACTTAAAAAGGGTCCTGTTAAAGCCAAAGCGGTTATTCCGTATGCCGACGGTAAGTTTAAAACCCCTAGCGGTAAGTTTGAGTTTTACTCTGAAAAAGCGTTGGAGCTTTTCGGTAGCGCATTGCCGGCGTATCTTGAAGTGCGTAAACCCTACGATCGCTTCCGTATGACCTCGCCGCATAGCAGGTGGAGCTTGCACTCTCAGTTCCAAAATTTGGAATGGATGGAGGATTTTCATCCGGAGCCTTACGTGTACGTCAATCCCGACGATGCGGAAGAAAAGATGGTCTTCACCGACGATATGGTTGCCGTTTTCAACCGCCAAGGCATTTTACGTTTGCGTGCAAAAGTAACGGATAACGTTCAAAAAGGAACGCTTATGATGTACGAGCAGTACTATCATAACACTATCTACAACGTCAACGAACTCGTCGATGACACCAGTTCGGATATGGGTGCGTTTAAAACGGGTGCGCCGGGCGTTGCGTTACACGATACGTTTGTTAACTTCAAAAAACTATAAGAGGAGAGGACGATGCAAAAAGCATTTTTAGTCGACGGAAGCATCTGTCTTGGATGCAATACTTGTGCTATGGCGTGTAAAAACCAATACCATCAAGACCAAGGCGTCACGTGGCGAAAAGTCCGTGAGATCGGTGCGGAAGATTATCTGATCGACAATAACAATATTTTACCGACACTCACTTCATATCAAAAAGCACCTAAAGTGTCGATGCCGATCGAGCGATTTTACTTTTCGTTGGCGTGCAATCACTGTGAAAATCCTGCCTGTGTCGCCATTTGTCCGGTCGGGGCGCATACGAAAGATCCGGAAACCGGCATTTGTAAACACGATCAAAGTATCTGTATCGGTTGCGGCGGTTGCGTGAAAGCGTGTCCGTTCGGGGCATCGAAGTTCAATACGAAAATGGGACGCGCCGAAAAGTGCAGTATGTGTTGGGAGCGACAAGAAGAGGGTAAAACGACCGCGTGCGTCCAATCGTGTCCGGTTCATGCGATCACGATCATCGATCTACACGATCCCAAATACAAAGAGCTTCGAAGCGATCCTATCGGTATCGACTATGCGATCGATGCGGAGACGAAACCGACAACACGTTTTATCCATCCCTTTATGCCTAAAGAGATTTACCGACAACCTAAAGGATAAACGATGATACCGCTAAAGCTCAAAATCGCATGGTGTATGCTCTGGGCTTTACTCGGTTGCGCTTGGGGCAGTATGGGAGCCCCGAGCGTGTGTAGTTTCGGCGATCCGCAGTTTGGCGTATTGTCGCATCAGCACGTTGAAATCGAAGAGCCTGCTCAATACCGCGTCGGAGAGGAAAACTTCATTATAATAAAATTGGAAAAGCCCGATCTGCCCTCAGGCTACTTTGTCAATGTTCTGGTCGATACGCTCGAATCGCCTTCTTCTTTGCCGATCATGCAAGGATGGTATCCGAAAACGAGCATTCGCCCTTTAAGCGAAGGGCGGCACGTTATCAGCATACGCGTTAATTTGATTTATAAAAGCAGTTGAGGCGGAATTTTAGTTGCAAGTCTTGCAAACACGACACTAAAATTCAACGCACGCAAGTAAGAAGCTTTGCGAAGGAGCAAAAAAACGTGGATAAGCTTTTTTGGGAGCATTTGAAAGCCCTCAGAATTTTGTATGCCGAAGACGAAAACGGTATACGCAAAAATATCGCCGCATCGCTTCGCTATTACGCCAAGGAGGTGTTGGAGGCGGAAAACGGGAAAGTCGCTTTGGAGTTGTACCGAAACGAACGCCCCGACATCGTGATAACCGACGTACTGATGCCCGTCATGAACGGAATCGAACTGGTCGAGAAGATTCGCGCCGAAGACGAAACGACGCCTTTGGTGATTATTTCGGCACATACGGATAAGGAGTATTTGCTAAAAGTCGTCGACCTTCATTTGGAGCAGTACATCGTCAAACCCGTGAATCTCAAAGGATTGCTCGAAGCGTTGCAGCGATGTTTAAAACGTATTAGCAAAAACCATGCGATCGTCTATGAATTGCCGTGCGGCTACTTCTACGACGTCGATCATAAAGAACTTCGGTTTGAAGGCGAGATGATTCATCTCAACAAAAAAGAGGCTCTTTTTTTAGAACTTTTATTGCACAATAAACAACGCATCGTCACGTACGACGAGCTCCAGTCGCACATCTGGCAAGACGACGTGATGACCGATAGCGCGCTTCGTTCTTTGGTGCGAAATTTACGTAAAAAACTGCCCAAGGATTTTATCACGAACCTCTCGGGCGTAGGATACCGATTTGAAATGTGTTAGACTTTTGTATTGGGGAATGTTGATCGCGCTGATCGCGCATGCCGAAGGTTGGAAAGAACCTTTTCATGCGCGCCAAGACGATTTTAATACCACGCTTCTGAATGAAAGGGTCGAAGGATCGCATATCAGCGTTTTTTTTCCGACGATGCCGTATCTGTATGTTTCCAAATTGATTAACGGGACGCTCGTGCGTTCCAGCGATAACGAAAACGGTTGGGAATACATGATGGCGACGTCCCATCGCAAGATCGACGATCTGACTTACGAATTAACGCTCAGACGCGGCGTCTTGTTTCAAAACGGTACGCCCTTTAACGCCGATTCGGTGGTGGAAAATTTTCGCTATTTTATGCAAGATCCCGTTGTTTATTCGGACATTCATAAAAGGCTTCAAAGCGTCGAAAAGGTCGATGCCTACACGATTCGTATTCATTTGAACAAGCCTTACGGGTTATTGTTTAGCGACTTAACGTCGATCAATCTGTATCCAAGCGAGTACCTGAAGCGTTACGGCTGGAGCACCAAAGAGGGTTCTACATGTAACAGTATGCAAGCTCCCGGTCCATGGGGGTTAGGGCCTTACCGATTGGAAAAAGGGTATGCGACGGGACGGTATCAAACGCCGACGTTGGAGTTGGTCGCCAATGAAAATTACTATGAAAAAGGGCTTCCTTACATCGAAAAAATCACGGTCTATACGGAGCTCACTTCCCAAGAGGCCGTACGCATGGCATTGGAAGAGGGCACGCTCGATATTACGCCGATACCGTTTAATAAAAAAGTCGAAACCGTGCTTTCCAAGTACGCGCGATTGGTGAGCAAACCCTCGCTTCACAATATCTCGATCTATTTTAACCTACTCAAACCCAAGAGTCGTTTGAAAGATCAAAAGATTCGCATCGCACTCAATAAAGCGATCAATCAAGAAAACCTTTTAAATTTCGTTTACAAAAACGAAGGCGTTTTAGCCCCGAGCGAAGCCAGTCCCAATTACCGTTCGATCAAACGCGCTATCACGGATTTGCCGACGTGGGGACAACGCGCGCGAAACAAGGATGCCGACGAGGAAAAAGCACTTAAACAAACGCTTGATGGATTGCACCTTAACGTCATTACGATGGATCGGTTTATGTTTTTATGGCACGGGATCGAACATCAGCTCAAACGCTACGGCGTGAGTTTGGAGTATACGATTACGCCGAACGAAAAGGTCATTTACGAACAGCTCTTAACCAATCGCGAATCGCCTAAAACATGGGATATTTTGACGTGGGGAAACGACGATTGGAGCAGTAACAATCCGTGGACGGCGTTTTTTGCGTACCGCGTTGCCGATAAATGGTCGGCGATGGATAAAGACGACGTGATGCAAACGTATATCGAGCAGTTTTTCGACGCAGAGTTTCAAAGCGAAAGTTTTTACGAAATCGTCTCTAAAATCGTCCATCGTGCCTATGAAAAAGCTTACATGTTAGCCGTTCCCGCACCCAATATCGTTTTGGCGGTCAACAAAGAGGTCTCTTATGAGCCTTCTTCGGTGTTGCTGATGCCGCTGTGGAAAGCAAAAATTACGAAATACCATCGCTCGATTGCTCCTTTGGCGTATCCTAAAGAGCGCGAAGCCCCGTTGATTCCTTTAAGGTTTAGCTATGATTAAATACCTCTCCATTCGGCTTAAGTTTTTGTTGATGGCGTCGCTGGGCGTTTGCTCTATCGTGACGCTCTCTTTTTTGTCGTTTGACATTACGCAAAAAGGGGTTGTGAACGTCAACAACGTTTTTGAAGGTTCTAAGCGCGTACAAACGATCCAACAGACCTATATTTTGCCGCTTTTTAAGCTCAGAGAGCAGTCGCTCTCTTTAATTATGGCGCCCAACGAAGATTTGCGTAAAGATATTTTACGGACGATCAATGCGATGTACCAAAAGATGGACGAACCTTTTCAACATTTACCGAAAAACGTTTACGAACAGTGGCAAAATTACGTGGCGTTGATTAGGGCGAACCAGTCTTACCTCAAAGACGATTTTGAAGAGGGTGCGTTTATTAACGCCAATACGGTTGAACGCGATCAATTTTACGCGCTGATGGATTCTCTAGACGAGATGCAGCAAAACGAGCTTTCCCATGCTTCGGATACCTTTACCAAAGCCAATAAAGAGGCGAATAATTCGCGTTATTTTATCGTCGTATGGCTGATCGTCATTATCGTGCTTACCTTGCTGATCGGTTCGTATATCGCCAAAAATATCGTCGATTCTACCTTACATGTCAGCAAAGGACTGCGTGAATTTTTCGATTATCTCAAGTCGCCCTCGACCGAAGAGGCGACAAGGATTCATATCCCGTTGAATAATAAAGACGAGTTAGGCGATATGGCGCGGCGTATCAATAAAAATATCGAAATTATCCAAGCCAATTTGGAGCAAGACAGCAAACTGATCGAAGATGCGACCAACGTCGTGGAAGATTTGAAACTCGGCAACTTGGATCGACGCTTGGTGGCGCGCGCCAACTCCGATCAGCTCAACCTTTTAAAAGCCGTGATGAATGAAATGCTCGATAATTTGGAATTTCGCATTCAGCAAGAGATCGATGAGCGCACGCGTCAAGAACAGCTTTTAATCCAGCAAAGCAAGCTTGCCGCCATGGGCAATATGATCGGCAATATCGCGCACCAATGGCGTCAACCTTTGGGCGAAATCAACGCGCTTTTGATGATTATTCAAGTCAGACGCCATTTTGAAGACTTTACCGAAGAGTTTTTAAACGCCAAAATCGAAGAGTGCAACCGCATCACCGAGTACATGTCCAATACCATCAGCGATTTTCAAAACTTCTTCAAACCCTCCAAAGCCAAAGAGATTTTTGACGTGACCCATGCGTGCGAACGCGCCAGTTCGATTTTGCAAGCATCGCTCAAATACCACTCCATCGAGTTTCGTTTGGAAAAAAGCGAGGGTGCGCAGGTCTTAGGCTATCCCAACGAGTTTGCGCAGGCGATCTTAAACGTTTTGTCCAATGCCAAAGACGTTTTGATCGAACGTCAAATCGAAGCACCGTACATCGCGATGAGCGTTAAAAACGGCAAACGCTACACGCTGATCAAAATCGAAGACAACGGCGGCGGTATCGCGGCGGAGCATATCGAGCGTATTTTCGAGCCTTATTTTACGACCAAACACGCCAAACAAGGTACTGGAATCGGGCTTTATATGACCAAGATGATTATCGAAAATAATATGAACGGCATCATTAACGTCAGCAATACTCAAGACGGCGCACTCTTTACGATTAAGCTCAAACGGGAAAGTTAGCGATAGCTTGGACGCCGCCTTTGACGCAAAAAACTTGCTTTAATTTATGAGAGTTCTTTGCAGAACTCTTGACACGTCTTTAAAGCAAAGCTCTAAAGACTACGTTAACACTGCGTTTTCTTCGGCAGAAAGCCCACGCACCTTTGGTGCTTTTTCTTTTTGCAAAAGTCTATTTTAAAAATTAAGATTACCTCTTCTTTTTGGGCTTGATCTCATTTTTTTGCTATTTTTTTTTACTACGATGCGGGAAATTAATTTCAAGGAGTCGTAGATGAAACTTTCAACCCTTACATGTAGCGTTGCGTTGGTATGGTGTAGCCTTGCTTTAAGCGCATCGGCCAATCCTTTGTATTCCAAGTGTATCGCCTGCCACGGAGCGCAAGGCGAGAAAGCCGCGTTAAATAAAAGCCTCGTGATCAAAGAGATGAGCAAAGAGGATTTTGTTAAAGCCCTCAAAGGGTATAAAGACGGCAGTTACGGCAGAGAACAAAAAGCGATGATGAAACCGCAAGTTGCCAGCCTCAGCGATGCGCAAATCGAAGAGTTAGCCTCTTTTATCACGAAAAAGTAGTCTATCGATGGAACAACACAGTAGGCGCGATTTTATAGGCTGGGCTCTAGGCGGTATCAGTGCCGTAGGCGGAGTGCTTGCCTTGGGCGCGATGAAAAAGAGTTGGGATCCGCTTCCGAGCGTTCAGTCGGCGGGTTTTGTCAGCGTCGATCTTTCCGGTATGAAAGAGGGTGAAATGCACACGGTTCAATGGCGCGGTAAACCCGTTTTTATTTTGCATAAAAGCGCGGAAACGCCGAGCAACGACAAACGCGATATTCGTATCGGCGAGAAGCGATTTGTCGTGTTGATCGGACTTTGCACCCATTTGGGGTGTATCCCCTCTTATGAGGCGAGTTCTCAAACGTTTAAGTGCGCGTGTCACGGCGGCGTTTTCGATGCGAGCGGTATTCAAACGTTCGGCCCGCCGCCTCGTCCTTTGGATATTCCTCCTTTTAAACGAAACGGTGAAACGATCGTCTTGGGCGAAGAGGGTGCGGAGTATCAAAAAATGACGAAAAAAGCCTAAGGAGGCGTTATGGCACAAATAAAAAAAGCCGAAGGCTTTATTGATTGGCTCGATCAGCGTTTGGCGGTGAAAGCCTTTATGCGCGTGATGATGAGTGAGTATTGGATTCCTAAAAATATCAACTTTTTATGGGCGATGGGTGTGGTTTTGATCGCTTTATTTGCGGTGTTGTTGGTGACGGGACTTTTGTTGTTGATGTATTATAAACCGGACGTGAATTTAGCGTTTGATAGCGTCAATTATACGATTATGCAAGAAGTCGAGTACGGTTGGTTGTGGCGGCATATGCACGGCGTTGCGGCTTCGGCGACGTTTTTGATTATTTATATTCACCTGTTTACGGCAATTTATTACGGCTCTTACAAAAAAGGGCGTGAGATGATTTGGCTTACGGGTATGGTGCTTTTCGTGGCGTTTTCCGCCGAAGCGTTTAGCGGTTATATGCTTCCGTGGGGGCAGATGAGCTACTGGGCGGCGCAAGTCATTACCAATTTGTTTAGCGGTATTCCCGTGATCGGCGATGAGGTCGTCATCTGGATACGCGGCGATTACGTCGTTGCCGATGCAACGTTGACGCGCTTTTTTATGTTACACGTCGTTTTGTTACCGCTCGTGATTTTAGCGGTGATCGCGGTACATTTTTACTCACTTCGTTTTCCGCATGTCAATAACCAAGATTCCGTTGAGCTTGATTTTGAAGCGGAAGCGCAAAAATACAAAGAAGGGCGCATTAAAGAGTCTCGCGTCGTACCGTTTTGGCCCGTCTTTTTATCGAAAGACTTTTTCGTCGTCGGCTTTTTTATGACGTTTTTCTTTTTCTTGGTCTGTTACCATTTCGATTTTGCGATGGATCCGATCAATTTTGAGCCGGCAAATTCGATGAAAACACCTGCACATATCTATCCCGAATGGTATTTTTTATGGAATTACGAAGTGCTTCGGGGCTTTTTCTTCGACATCGGCGGCATTGCGGCGATGGACATCGGTTTAATCGCGTTTGTGTTTGCTAACGTGGTGTTTTTTTTACTACCGTTTTTGGATCGCAACGCGATGAATACGGCTCCGGCACACAAACGTCCCGCATTTTTCGTGTGGTTTTGGCTGCTGATCGTCGATATGATCGTCCTTACCGTTTACGGTAAGTTGCCGCCGACGGGCGTGAACGCATGGGTCGGATTTTTTGCCGCGGTGCTGTTTTTAGGGCTTTTTATCGCCCTTCCGATCCTTACGAAATGGGAAGCGAAAAAAGGAGAAAAGGCATGAGAGAACTCAAAATTTTAGCCATTGTGATCTTCTTTACCGCCGTGACCTACTGGGGCGTGGAACCGTATGCGCATTCGCAAATGCACCCGCATGTCGCGCCTGCGGATTTTCGTTTTAAAGAGATGGAGCCTTTACATGTAAACGGCAATGCAGACAACGGCAAGGCATTGGTTGAAGCCAATTGCCTCTCGTGCCACGGCATTGAGTCCGTGGGATACGCCGCTCCTATGAGTTCCGAAGATGCGGCGAGTGCGTACGGCGTCGTGCCTCCCGATCTGAGTCATGCGGGTGTGATTTACGCGAAAAATTACCTTGCGGGCTTTTTAAAAGACCCCGTGGGTGCGACCAAACTTTCGCATAAATTTAACGACGCAAAGCCCTATGCGATGCCTAGTTTTGCTTTTTTGAGTGATCAAGAGATTGCCGACGTGGTAGCGTATCTTCAAAACATCGTTGCAACAAAACCTTCCGATAAAGCGGTGTTTGAAGAAGCATGCGGCAGATGCCATAGTATGAAATACGATGCGTGGAACGCTAAAACGCCGAGTGCGGCGATGAAAAATTATCTGGGAGCCGAAGCACCCGATCTTTCGATGATGATTCGCTCTAAAAAAGCGGAGTATCTAAACACCTTTATCAATGAACCGCTGAAGATGGTCGAGGGCATTGCGATGCCTCGCGTGGGACTGAGCGAAGCGTCTCAATCGCAAGTGATCGCTTACATGCAAAACGTGGGAGATCGCAAAAAAGCGGAGCGCGAGAGATTAGGCTTAAAGCTCATTGGATTTATGGCTATTTTTACCCTAATAGCGTATCTTTGGAAAGTTTCGATTTGGAAGAGAGCGGCGTAAGCCGCCTCTTTTTTGATACCTATCTTCTCTTTTATTCCTTCTTAGTTTTTTCGTCACAATTCTGCTTTTTCTCTTCGATTTTTTTGCTCTTTTTTTTATTTAAAATTTTTCTTGAAGCTTCAAATTAATTATGAAAACAACGGGCTTATTAAAGAATGAGACAGATGGGTTTATGCGTCTGTCTGGATGTGTTATCGCACCACTTTCACACATCTTTTTTGGCATAAATTAACGTCATAAACATTTTACATGTAAAGTGTTTTTACTACGAAGGAGAAACATATGAAATTGGCAAATCTGAGTTTAGCAGCCTTGTGTGTCGCAACGCTTAGCACCTGTGCTTTGGGTGCCGATACGTTGGCAGATGCATTTAAAGAGGGCAAAGTCAGCGGCGAACTCAAAGCGTTTTACTGGGATCGTGACCGTAACCCTGCCATTTCGGGCGAATCTATTTTCAATACGGGCGTTGTGCTTGGCTATACAACAGGCTCATTTAACGGCTTTAGTCTCGGTTTAACAGGGCAAGTCAACAGTGCGCCGTTTGCAAGTTCCAATGCTAAAACACAGTTTGGTTGGGATGAGTACGGCTCAGGCGCACAGCTCTCAGAGGCGTATTTAGCCTACAGCGCAGGGAAAACCACCGTTCAAGTCGGACGCATGTTCCTCAATACTCCACTCATCGCTTCGTTGGGAAACCGCATCGTCAAAGAGGCATTTGAGGGTGCAAGCATCGTCAATACCGACCTTCCCAATACGACATTAACCGCGGCATACGTGCAAAAATTTCAAGCACAAACCGATGGGTCTGGAAACATCGGAAAATTTACCACCTATAGCAATCCTTATGGCGTCTCTCCGCTTTTGGAAGACGGTGCGTATACCTTGGTGGCGGTCAATAAAAGCATTACAGGTCTAACCCTAACAGCGGCGTATGCGGAAGATCTGAGTACCAATGGCTCGATGGCATATGCAGAAGCGGCGTACAGTGCGATGGTTAACGCCTTTACCTATGGCTTAGCGGCGCAATACTACTACAGCGACAAAGACGTGACCGGAAGCAACAATGCCGACTTGTACGGTCTTAAAGCAAGCCTAGGGTATGGCGCACTGGGTGGATATATTGCTTACACGAGTGTCAGTAAAGATGCAACCGTCACACCGGGTATCGGTTGGGGTGCCGATCTTGCGTACACGGGAACGATCATCCTCTCCAGCAGTTATCCTGCCAACACCGATGCGTATGCGCTGGGTCTAAGCTATGCGTTTACGCCGACAACGACACTCGCGACAAGTTATACGATCACCGATGACGATGACCTTTCGTACGGTAAAGCATCGTATGTTTCACTCACGGGCAATTACGCTTTCGAGGGTGCTCTCAAAGGGCTCAATCTTCTTGTCATGTACGACAAAGAAAACCGCGATAAAGCAGGTGCTTTAGATAAACACGAGTTTCGTTTTAGCGCAAGTTATAAGTTCTAAGATCGTTTCGCGCTTTTACATGTAAGCTTTACATGTAAAAGCGTTTTAGAAGAGTTCGGGGCGTCCGAAATAGTATCCTTGCGAGTAGTCGACGCCCAAATCCGTGACGATGCGGTATATTGCTTCATTCTCTACAAATTCGGCGACGGTTTCCAAACGTTGTTTTTGGGCAAAAAGCACGATGGTTTCGACGATATTGCGGTTGACTTCGTTGGTATCGATGTTGCGAATAAGGCTTCCGTCGATCTTTAAAATATCGGGTTCATAAGAAAGCATACGTTCAAAATTCGAATATCCCGTTCCAAAATCGTCGATGGCGATTTTTACGCCTCTTTTTTTAACGTTTTGAATGAAATTTTGAATGTGGGCTATATCGCGTATATCTTCGCTTTCCAAAAGTTCGAACACGATGCGGGAAGCTTGTTTTGGATAGCGGTCTAAAAGCTGGAAAATATGGCGTATGATCTCTTCGCGTTCGATGTCGTGGAGCGAAAGATTGATCGAAACGGCGGCATCTTGAATTTTTAAAAGTGCCGCAAACGAATTGTCGAGGACGATTTTCGTAATTTTGGAGTAATAACGCCCTTTCTTGGCGACTTCCAAGAAAAAGTAAGGCGTCAAAAGTTGTCCGCATTCGTTGACGAGGCGCACGAGCGATTCGTATTTGGTGATTTTTTGCGTGCGATTATCGACGATCGGCTGAAAATAGGAGAGAATATTTCCCGTATCGATGGCGGTTTTAATGGTATGAATCGTTTCGATGTTTTTCAAGGCGTTATCGTATTCGATGCCCGATAATCCGTCGGCATAGACGATGGGTTGTTTGGTCGCGATGGCTTGTTCGATACCGATTTTTGCATCTTCAAAGACTTTAAAAATGCCGTACGTATAACTGCAAATCACGGAAATATCGTATTCGATGGTGTCGATTTTGACGACGTGCTCTTTGACGTTGGCTAAAAATTGCTCCAAAACGGCGTGAATCTCTTCTTTATCCGCACGGCAACTTCGTCGGTCGATCGCAAACGCGTACAGTCCGTTTTCCAGATGGTAAATGCGCTGAAATCCCCAAGGATTGGGCATTAAATAAAGCAGGGTTTTTCCAAACGTTTGTTCGATTTTTTCGACGCTGCCTTTGTCGTAAAATTTTTCCAGCACCGTATAGTCTTCGATTTGAATCAAGATGAGTACGGAGAGGGCGTTGGCGGAAAGATAATCGAACAACTGCTTTTTATCGCTCATGATGGCGGTGATATCGTGACGCAACGAGATAAACTCTTCAATCTCTCCGTTGGCGTTTAAAATGGGCTGAACCGTCGTTTTGACGTAATAAGGATCGCCGTTTTTAGCACGGTTCTTAACGACGCCTTGCCATGTTTTTTTCGCCTTAATCGTCGTCCAAAGGTCTTTAAAAGCACTTTTGGGCATATCGGGATGGCGAATAATGTTGTGTTGCTGTCCGAGCAATTCGTCGGGACGATAGCCCGTTATTTGGCAAAATTTGTCGTTCACAAAGGTAATAAAGCCGTTAGGATTGGTTTTGGAGATAATGGAGCTGGCGTTGGTAATATCGATATACTGTTTGAGGAGAAGAGCGTTTTGCGTATTTTCATAGCGTAAGTAAACTTTTTCTAAAAGATGATCCAAGGTCGAAAAGAGTTTTTCTTGCGTAAAAGGTTTAAACAAAAAACCGTCTACGTTGAGCTCGAGTGCTTGCGGAATCAACGCCGTATCGCCTCTCGCGCACACAGCGACGATGGTCACGAACGCGTTTTGTTCGCGGATCGAACGTATGAAGTCGATCCCCTTGGCGTTCGGGAAAGACAACTCCGTAACGATAACGTCGATTGCTAAGCGGTGCTCTTCGTAAAGCAAGCGCGCTTGTTCGACGTTTTCCGCCGCATAAAGCGTTTCAAATCGGCTCAGAAAAAGAGTTTTAGCCGCCGTGCGTGCCGTCGCGTCGCTTTCAAGGTACAGAAGCGTCGGCGATTGGCTCGGAGGCGACTGTCTGGTGTTGCTCGTTTGGTTCATTCCCTCGTACCCTTCCTAATGTTTGCCCGAATGTGACGCAATCGACGGCGGAAAAATCGCATTCGAGAACGTTTGGTTCAAAGAGCATCACGATCGTCGAACCCATCTCAAATAATCCTATTTCATCGCCTTTTTTGACGTTTAAATCGGGGTAATAATAATAACGTTGCAGTTTTGAAGAGGCATTGGTCTGAATCGATCGATCGAAATGAAAGACCATCTTACCGACGTTTAGTGCCCCCACGAAAACCATGTAAAAGACGTGATCGTTCTTGGTATAGCATTCTAGCACAACTCGTTCATTTTCGATAAATAATTCGTCAACTTTTTGAAGCCACGTAAGGTTGACGGGGTATAATTTCCCCGGAATATGTACGGCTTTAGCGATACGCATATCTAAGGGTGCATGGTAACGATGGTAGTCTTTGGGCGAAAGGTAAAAGTTCATAAAAACGCCGTTTTGGAGTTTTTGTTTCATGCTTTTGGAGACGTAATCGCTTAAAAGTGCACCGATGCGGTACGAAAAGCCTTTGATTTGCAATGCCGTATCGGCTTCAATCGTGCCGCAAGCACTGATCTTCGCGTCGCACGGAGAGATCAAAGCGCGTTCGTCGGTATCGAAAGAGCGCGGTGTAACAATTTTACGTGTAAAGAGTGCGTTGAGGCTTTCATACGAAGCGGCGTTTTGGAACGCCCTAAGATCGACGTTCATGCATCGAACATAGGTTTTATTGATAAGATACTGAAGAAAAGAAGGGAATTTTTTGGAGGCAAAGCATCCGAATAGTCTCGATAATACGGAAGTTTTAAAGCTTGGGTATCGTTGCATGTTTCTCTTTTGTGTAGTTAATTTTGGCTAGATTATAGCAGATCAACGATTTATTTGAAACTAAATTCAAAAATTATGATAGGATTTTACATTTCATTTTTAATAATTTTACAAGAAAAGGACAAGACGCATTATGGAAAAAGTGACCGGATTTTGGCAAAGATTCGTACAATTCATTACGTTTATTAACCTTCCGATAAGGAAGAAGTTTTTTTTATTTGAGTTCGGTACGTTTTTTTGGTTTGTTTTTATCGGCACGATTACGGTTTCTTCGCTGAGTTTCATTCATTACCGTTATTCGCAACTGACGCAAAGTACGCTTCCTTATATGAAAGTCGTTTTATGTTTGAGTCCGGAACTGACGTCGGTCGAAAACGCTTTAAGTTCGGCCAAAGAGTTTGATACGACCTTGTTTTACCTTAAAGGCGTTTTAGCGCGGGCAAAAAATACGCTCTCCGAAACGCTCGTCAATAACCAAAAATCGACGATGAGCGGTAACGTGTTCGAGCTTTTTATTCGGTTGCTTTCCAAGGAAGACACGCAAAGCGTTGAAGCCTTGCAGATGATTTTTAAAGAGATCAGTGCGATGGAAGAGAGCGTTTTAACGGCTCAAAAACGTAAAAATTCTTTAAGTGCCGAAGAGATCGAACGTACCAAAGAGGTTTTAAACACGCACATTCAAAAAACGCAAGAGTTGACGCAAGCGTTATCCACACGTATTAACGGCTTGTATCAAGACTATTCGCAACAGGTCAATAATGCCATTCGTCTGTCGATCAACAGCGTTGCATGGGTTATTTTCGTTGCGATTATTTTGTTGATGCTCTTTACGCGATGGCTGAGAGAGGCGTTTTCGCGCCCGATCGAGTCGATGATACAGCAAATCCACTCTTTGGGAACGGGCGAAGTGGATCTGAGCAAAAAACTCAAAATTAAATCCAAAGACGAAATCGGTACGCTCTCACGCGAATTTAACAAACTGGTCGATACCGTCTACGGCGTGACCGTTTTTAAGAAAGTTATCGAAGAGGACAGCTCTCTGGAAGTCGTCTATACACGTTTGGGCGAAGTCTTTGAAAAAGAAGCGGGCATCGACGAGTACCGTATTTTTGACGTCAACGCCGCTAAACAAACGATGAATATGGTCTATCCTTTAAGCGAAGAGATCGCGTGCAATGAAGAAATTTTGCACAATTGTACCTTGTGCCGCGCCCAAAAAACGGGGCATAAAGTCTCTTCGTTCGAATACGAAGGGGTGTGCAAGGAGTTTTTACGCGAGGACGGGAAAAAACACGTTTGTATTCCTTTGATCGTCTCGGGGCATGCCGGAGCCGTCGTACAGTTTGTTTTCAAAGCTTCATCGGCGGAAGAGGTCAACGAGAAAATTTTTAAAGCGGAGAGTTACATCAAGCATTCGCTCTCGGTCATCGAAACCAAACGTTTGATGAATACGCTTCGCGAATCTTCGTTGGTCGACGGTTTAACGGGGCTTTACAACCGCCGTTTCTTGCAAGACCACTCCAATCAGATCATCGCTAGCACGCTTAGACGTAAAAAACAGATCAGCCTTTTGATGTGCGACATGGACTACTTCAAGCAAGTCAACGACAAGTACGGTCACGACATCGGAGATAGCGTCCTTAAAGAGACGTCGCATATCTTGAAAAAATGCGTCAGAGAATCGGACATCGTCATTCGCTTCGGCGGCGAGGAGTTCTTGATCTTGTTGATCGATACGGACGTCGGATACGGCGTAAACGTCGCGGAAAAAATTCGACAAAGCGTCGAAGAGTTTAGTTTCAAATCGACCGACGGTATTTTGAAAAAAACGATCAGTATGGGTATTAGCGACTTCCCTCACGACACCGACGGGTTCTGGCAAGCCATCAAATTTGCCGATGTTGCACTGTATAAAGCCAAAGAGAGCGGACGTAACCGTTGTGTCCAATTTACCACGGAATTGTGGGATCAAAAAGCAAATTTTTAGAAAAGGTATCTATGTTTAACGCGTACATTCAAGACCCAAAAATGCTCCAAAATTTAAACGATTTGGGCTACGTGTCCATGACACCTATCCAAAGAGAATGCATTCCTTTAGCCCTTGCAGGGCGCGACATCGTCGCCAAAGCCAAAACGGGTAGCGGCAAGACCGCCGCGTTTGGAATACCCCTTTTGATGGCATTACATGTAAACTCCATGCGCATCCAATCCGTTGTACTCTGCCCGACCCGTGAGCTTGCCGAACAAGTCAGCGCAGAGCTTAGACGACTCGCCAGATTTGCCCATAACATTAAAATCGTCACGTTGTGCGGTGGAACGCGTTTTGTGCCTCAGTGCATCAACCTAGAGCATGGCGCGCACATCGTTGTGGGCACTCCTGGGCGCATTTTGCAGCATCTGAGCGAGAAAACGATCAACTTTGAACAGATCAAAACGCTCGTGCTTGATGAAGCGGATCGCATGCTCGACATGGGTTTTTTTGAGGACATCGAGAAGATCATCGCCAAAATGCCAAGCAAACGCCAAACCTTGCTATTCTCCGCCACATTCCCTAAAGAGATCGAGCAGATGTGCAAGGAAGTTCAGCATGATGCTTTACATGTAAGCATCGAAGAAGAGGCAAACACTTCTTCCAATATAGCGCAAATCTGCTACCGTGTGGAGCCTAGCGAAAAAGAAGAAGCACTCAAAGGCGTTTTGTTGGAAAGCGATGCTAAGTCAGTCATCATCTTTTGCAAAACCAAAGTGGGCGTTGCCGAACTTCAAGGCTACCTAATCGATGAGGGCTTTGACGCACTCTCTTTGCATGGTGATTTAGAGCAGATCGACAGAGATGAACACCTGCTTCTTTTTGCCAACGGCAGTGCGCAAATCCTCGTTGCTACCGACCTTGCCGCAAGAGGACTTGACATCAAAGATGTGGAGCTGGTCATCAACTACGAACTGCCGCAAACGATGGAAATCTACACCCACCGCATCGGACGAACAGGGCGCATGGGCAAAGAGGGCAAGGCGATCAGCTTCGTCACACCACGAGAAGAGAGCTTTTTGGAAGAGCTTGAAGCGGCAAATTTTAGCGTTACATGTAAAAGCATTGGCGATCTCAATCCAACCCTCACAAAACCCAAAAAAGCCCTCTACATCACGCTTTGCATCGACGCAGGCAAAAAACAAAAAATGCGCGCTGGCGACATCTTGGGAACGCTCACCAAAGACTTGGGACTCAGTGGCAGTGTCATCGGCAAAATCGACATCTTAGAAAAATACTCTTACGTCGCCATAGAGCGAGAATACGCCGATAAAGCGTTTGATGGGCTGTGTGCTACGACCATTAAAAACCGACGGTTTAAGATATGGAAGTTGGGGTAAAAGGAGTATTCCTATGTTGCAAGATGATATTCAAAAATTTAACGAGATGGTTTCAGGTCTTTCTCCAGAAGAAATTGATGCAGATAATAAGAAAAGAATAGAATTGGCACAAGCTGAATATGCAAGGTTTGAAAAAGCTCATAAAAAAAATATGTGCTATATTTGTGGGAAATCGTATAAAACAATAAGCCATGATAATCCATGTGTTCATTGGTTACTAAGAGAATGTAAATTTAAGAAAAAAGATTTTCAACAATTATATGAACAATTTGATTTTTTTCAAATTAATGCTTTTTTACGATGGATAGCGAATTCTGAATCATTTGCAAAAAATATTAATGATATGAAGGATGAACAAACGCATGGAAAGGTTATTCAAGAAACAATTAAATGGAAATATATTGATTGGTCTTTTGAATGTGCTGCAAATGATTTTAAAGGACATGATGGCAGGCAAAGTAATTTTCCACACTATCACTTTCAGATGAGAATTAATGGACAGCAATTTATTAATTTTAATGATTTTCATATACCATTAACACAAGGAGATCAATTAAAATTGGAGTTAATGAAAGACCCTAATTCTCAATTGAAACATACATTTGGTCCACATGGTGCAGGTATGGAAGATATGATCCAACTACCAATTGAAGAATTTTTTGAATCAGCAGACTTTAGAGGGGATGAGCTAAATGGGATATTTCATTTTCAATCAATAATTAGTGCTCCAAATGGTATTGATGGTGGAGATATAGAGGATGCTTATGAAGAAAGCCGTAAAACGGGTAAATCTGTTGCCAAAATTTTAAGAGAAAAATTTGCTGATGATGATTCGGTATCAATAGTGAGTATTGGTAGCCCTAGTGAGAGTATCCCTGAAATTGCAAAGAGAACAGAACATAAAAAAACTTGGAAAAAATGACATTAGTAAATTTTTTACATGTAAAAGTGATGAGAGCCTAACCTCTCACCGCTTTCAACCAGTTATAAATCGTAGCCTTCGAGACATTTAAAACCGAGCAGATATACCCCACGACATTGCGAATGGCGAAGATGCCCTCGCGTTCCAAAAAGACCACCAACTCTTTTTTATCGTCACTGGAAAGCCCTGAGAGGGCGATGTTTTTGGTGCTTAAGTATTTTTCGATTGTCTCGTCGGTGTGTTCTCTCCAGCTTTGCGAAAAAAGCACGGAGGGTTTGGCTTCGGCGTTTACATGTAAAAAGCTTTTGAGAAAATCGTGCAAGCTCTCCAATGGTTCGATGTTGTAGTTGATGCAGATCATCCCGATGGGCTTTTCCTCCGCGTCACGCACGATGATGCTGACCGCTTTGAGGCGTTTGCCATCACTTCCCGTTTTATCGTACGGGCCGACCCAATTTTCTTTGATGCTGCCTAGATCTTTGAGCTCGCTTATCATCGCATCGCCCACGCGACGCTTGGAGAAGGCATTGACGATATGGACGAGCTTTTTGGCTTCCAAGTCGTGCATGACGACTTCAACGTTGGGGTAAAACAGTTTGGCGATGGCGTCACATAAAGTGACATACGGTTTGAGCTCTTTTTTCATTTGGCAATTATAGCACTCATTTAAAGATAATTTGTCTAATTTAGACTATAATTCTAAAAAATAGCTCAAAGGAGTCATCATGGCAATCGGTTTTATAGGTTTAGGAAACTTAGGCGCCGCCATCGCAAAACGCTTAACGAGTATGAATGAAGAGGTCATCGTTTGGAACCGCACCAAAAGCAAAGCGGAGGCGAAAGGCTTTGTGTGTGAAAGTTCACCAAAAGTGCTTTTGGAAAAATGCGATACCGTGTTTTTATGTCTGTTTGACTCAGCGGGCGTTCGCGATGTTTTAACGATGGAAAACGGGCTTTTAAGTGCAATACAAAAAGGCAAAATCATCATCGATCTTAGCACCAACCATTTTAACGATGTAGTCGAATTTCACGAGGTAGTCGAAGCCAAAGGCGGCAATTACCTTGAGTGTCCTGTGCTTGGAAGCGTTGTGCCTGCGAGCAAAGGAGAACTCACCGCGGTATGTGCAGGACGCGAGAGCGTTTACCTTACATGTAAACCACTTTTAGAGAAGTTTGCTTCCACGATTTTCCACCTGAAAGAGGCAGGATTTGCGGCGAAGATGAAGCTGATTAACAACCTCTGTTTGGGTTCATTTATGGCGACGATTGCGGAGTGTACGGCTCTGGGTGAGGCGTGTGGCATCGATAAAAAAGAGTTATTAGACATCTTGGGTGCGGGTGGCGGAAAGTCACTGGTGTTGGCGGCTAAAACGCAAAAGCTCATCGATGAGGATTTTAGTGCGCATTTTAGCACCGCAGCGATCACCAAAGATTTGCACTGTTTGCAAGATTTGGCGTACAGTCTGAACCGTCCACTTTACACGGCAAGTGTCACCAAAGAGCTCTTTTCTAAAATGAAAATGATGGGCAAAAGTGATGAGGACTTTAGTTCGATCTATCAGCTTTTCAAAGCGTAACACATTGCGGGCGTTTTACATGTAAAGCGCCCACTCTTTACAATGTGCCAAAACCTGTGCTATACTTCCCGTTACATATTTTCTTAAAGGAGACTCAGATGGAAACATTCATCACCCATCACACCATACATCAACCTCAGAGCATTGCGCAATTTTCTAACGCATCACTCGTCGTCGTCCTCCTCCTGAAGCTCCGTTAATACTTCATTCTTAACCCCTTTTATTTTTACTGTTGATTTTTAAATTGGCTTTTTAGCCCTGAGGATACCTCTACCTAATCAGCTCAATTTTTATCATTTTCATTGTTGTTTTTCTTGTCTTAACACAAGATTTTTCTGCCTGATTTGGCATGTATGAGCCTATAAGCTCATTTGAACACTTAAGGATATTTCTATGCAAACTGCACAAACATTTAAAAAATACAAACCGTACCCGTTGGTACCTTTAGCGCACCGAGAGTGGGCGAGTAACGTTATTACAGGAGCGCCCATTTGGGTTAGTACGGACTTGCGCGATGGCAATCAAGCGTTGGTTGAGCCGATGAATGCGACCAAAAAATTGGCGTATTTTCAAAAATTGGTGGAGATGGGATTTAAAGAGATCGAGATCGCGTACCCGAGTGCGTCGCAAACGGACTTTGATTTTTGCCGAACATTAATCGAGCAGAACTTAATTCCTGATGACGTAAGGGTTGCGGTTTTGATGCCCTCCATCGAAAAACACATCAAAAGAACTTTTGAAGCGATGAGAGGAGCCAAAAAAGTAACGATGCACCTTTACAATCCCACCGCGGACAATCAGCGCAAAGTGGTTTTCAACAAAAGCAAAGCGGAGATCATCGCTTTAGCGGTTGAGGGCACACGCATCATCAAAGAAGAGGCGGCAAAATTTAAAGGGGATGTGTTGTTTCAGTATTCACCCGAGAGCTTTTCGCAAACGGAGTTGGAGTTTGCACGCGATGTGGTCAATGCGGTTATCAGCGAATGGATGCCGACCAAAAACGCGCCGATGGTCATCAATTTGCCGAACACCTTAGAGGCATGCACACCCAACATCTATGCCGATAGAATCGAGTGGATGAGCAAACAGATGTTAGAAAGAGAGAGCGTCATTTTAAGTGTTCACCCGCACAACGACCGAGGATGCGCGGTTGCGAGTGCCGAGATGGCGATTTTAGCAGGGGCGCAAAGGGTTGAGGGCACACTTTTGGGCAATGGCGAGCGAGCGGGTAATGTTGACTTGGTCACCTTGGCATTCAATCTTTACTCGCAAGGGATCGACCCGATGTTGGACATCTACAACATCGACACGATTTTGCAGGAGATCATCACATTGACGCACAGCAGCATTCCTCCCCGTCACCCTTACGTTGGTTCCATGATCTACACGGCTTTTTCGGGCACGCATCAAGACGCAATAAAGAAAGGCATGGAGTTTCAGTTGGTGGCGTTAGATGGCTATTGGCACGTCCCGTACCTTGTGATCGACCCCAAAGATATTAAGCGCGATTACCGCGATGTGGTGCGCATCAACTCGCAGTCAGGCAAAGGGGGCGTGGCGTATGTGCTGAAGGAGTTTTACGGTATTGAGACGACGAAATCGATGCAAGTCGAAATTGCGCTAGAAGTGCAGAAGTTGTGCGATGAGAAGGGAATCGAGGTGAATGCTGAGGAGATTTTTAAAGTCTTTAGGCAAATGTGCAAGCTTTAAAAGCGTTCCATGTAAAAAGGAAAAACGATGCGTGAAGAGTGGAAAGCAAGTGCCTATGCGGAAAATTCAAAAGGGCAGGCAGTTTGGGCAAAAGAGTTGATCGAAAAGATGGCGCTAAAAGGCGATGAATCCATCTTAGACATCGGGTGTGGCGATGGAAAGATTACGGATACATTGTGTCATCGCACCGGCGGTGAAGTGGTCGGTGTCGACTTTAGTCCTGAGATGATTGCTTATGCTAAAAGCACTTTTACAAAGCCGCTTTTTATGCAGATGGACGCACAAGCTTTAAGCTTTAATGAGCGTTTTGATGTGGTGTTCTCTAATGCCGCTTTGCACTGGGCGAAAGATCATAACGCTATTGTGCAGGGGATTTTTAAAGCCCTCAAACCAAAGGGCAGAGCTATTTTGCAGATGGGAGGAGCGGGGAATGGCGCAAAAGTGTTTGAAGCATTTCATCGTATTCTTCCAGCGTATGCCGAATATTTTGAAGGCTTTGAGTCACCGTATACGTTTCATTCGGATACAACCTATGAAGCATTGTTAAAGGGCGCAGGTTTTAGCACGTACCAAGCACACTTAGTGCCTAAAGATATGGTGCATGACACGCTCAAAGCATTTCGCGGTTGGCTTGAGACAACATGGTTTCCGTTTATCAACCGTCTCCCAAGTGAGCAAAAAGAGGCGTTTGTCAAAGCGTGGATAGAAGCGTATAGTACACTTTGCCCACCCGATTCTGAGGGTAGGGTGCATGTTGCTATGATGCGCCTTGAAGTGCAATTGAGCAAATAAAATCTTTACATGTAAACCCTTTTGATGCACATCAACGCGTAAAAAAAAAGATGATGCTACAATGAATGCAACGAAAAAGGAGATGCGATGCCAAAGGTACTTTCGGTGCAGGTTGGGCGTGCTAAAACGTACGGTGATGCGAACGCAAAAGAGTTTTTAGACAAAGCGTGGCATACGGCTTCGTTTAAAGAGGTTGCAAGAAGACCTTTACATGTAAGTTTTGAAGGCTTCGAAGACGATGAGGTTGCCGATAGAGCGCATCACGGAGGAATCGATAAAGCGGTGTTTGCCAACAGCTATGAAAACTACGCGCACTGGGCGACGTTTTTGGGATTGGAGCGTTTACCTTTCGGCGCATTGTCGGAAAACCTAACGATCGTAGGACTTCAAGAAGCAAACGTGATGCTCGGCGATGTTCATGAAATCGGTTCGGCTATCCTTCAAGTCACGCAACCGCGCAAGCCGTGTTGGAAGATTTCACGGCGGTGGAATCACACAGCGTTTACCAATGAAATTTTTACAAGTGGACTCAGTGGTTGGTATTATCGGGTGGTAAAAGAGGGAGTGATCGGTACGGGAGATGCGGTGCGCATCGTTAGCCAAGAAGCGTGCTCTATCAGTATTTTGGATGCCAACCGCGCTTTTTTGGAACCGACGCATTTTGCCATGACTTTGGAACGTATTTTAACGCTACCTTCGATCGCGCCATCGTACCGCGACAGTCTTATCAAGCGTTTAAACGGTACGAGTGATTTAGCTTACATGCAAATACGCTAGAGAGTCTTCTCAATGTCGCGTATGGTACAATAGCGACATTACTTCAAGGAGTGCTCGGATGATCGGTTTGGAATTTCTCATAACGTCGCTTATTGTCGTGCTGATTCCCGGAACGGGCGTTATCTTTACGATTTCGACGGCACTGGTTCAGGGTAGAAGTGCCGGAATATTTGCGGCACTCGGATGTACGCTTGGCATCGTTCCGCATCTTTTAGCGACGATTTTCGGGCTTACCGCGATTATGCACACGAGCGCGCTGGCATTTGAAGCGTTGAAAATAGCGGGCGTGTTGTACCTCTTTTACCTTGCGATTCTGACGTGGAGAGATCAAAGCGGTTTTGAAACGCATATGCAAGCGACGCGCACGAGTGCTCTTTCTTTGATCGCGAAAGCCTTTTTGCTCAATATCCTCAATCCGAAATTGACGATTTTCTTTTTGGCGTTTTTACCGCAATTTATCCGTGCCGATACCGCTTCGCCTCTGGGTGATATGGTCGCGCTTAGTCTCGTCTTTATGCTCATGACGTTTGTCGTATTTGTTTTTTACGGCTTTTTGGCGCACGGTTTTCGTCAAAACGTCCTTGCGTCGCGTCGCGTACAGTCGTGGATGAAAAAAGGATTTGCACTCACGTTTGCAGGGCTTGGCATAGAGCTTGCCTCTTCAACCCAAAAGTAAATATTACGGATTGAGTGCGTCTTTGAAATGGTTGCGGATGGTTAAAAATTCTTCTTTTGCGGCTAAGAACATATCGACCAAGTTCGGATCGAAATGCGTGCCTCTTTCTTTTTCAAAAAACGCAAAAACATCGGCGTCTTCCCAGGCTTTTTTATAGCAGCGATCGTGACTGAGCGCGTCGAAAACATCGGCGATCGCAACGATTCGCGCGTAGAGGTGAATCGCTTCGCCGCTGAGTCCTAAGGGGTATCCCGTACCGTCGTACTTCTCGTGGTGTTCTTTGGCAATAATCGCCGAAGCTTGTAAAATAGGACGTTTGGAGTGTTGTAAAACGGCATAGCCGAGCATGGCGTGCGTTTTCATAATCTCCCATTCTTCGTCCGTTAATTTTCCGGGTTTATGCAAAATCGCATCGGGGATACCGACTTTGCCGATGTCGTGCATGGGCGAAGCCATGGCGATTTTGTTGGCTTCTTGTGCGTCCAGTCCGTATTTGAGTGCCAACAGACGTGAATACTCGGCAACACGACGGACATGGTTTCCCGTCTCTTGGCTTCGGCTCTCCGCAATTTCGCCCATATGGTAGATGATCTCTTGTTGCGTCGACTCGATCTCTTCGTGAAGTTTGATAATCTCGCTAATATCGTTACGAACGGACATAAATTCGGTAATCTTGCCTTGTTTGTCTTTGATAGGCACAACCGTGGCTTTGACCCAATAGAGCGAGCCGTCTTTGCGTTTGTTTTTTAAAACGCCTCTCCAAACGTGCCCCGATTGGATCGTCTCCCATAGTTGCTTAACGATGAGCGGATCGATGTCGTCTGCGTACATAGCACTAAAACTCTGCTCGATGACCTCTTCTTTCGAGTAACCGGAGAGTTCACAAAAGCGTTTATTGACAAATAAGATTTTCCCTTCGGTATCGACGCGCGTCAGGCTATTGCTTTCGTCGATGACGGTTTCGTATTGTTTGGAAAGGTGAAACGCTTCGTCAAGATCGGAGTCGGAGCGTTGCAGTGCTCGGCTTAGGCTCTCTTTAACAAGGTGCAATTGGGTGACGTCGTTGCGAATCGCGATCACTTCGTCGATCTGCCCTTGGCGCGTAATAATAGGGTAAATAAACGCATGCACCCAATACGCGGAGCCGTCTTTTTTACGATTTTTCAAAACCCCTTTCCACATGTTGCCGCTTAAGATCGTTTCCCAAAGGTCCTGAAAGACCGATTCGGGCGTGTCTGGATGGCGAACGATGCGATGCGACCGTCCGATGAGTTCGTCGGCACGATAGCCCGAAATATCGCAAAACTGCTCGTTCACGTACGTGATGATGCCGTGCGGGTCCGTTTTGGAGACGATCATACTTTTATCGATCACGTTTTTGTACTCCTGAAGCAAACGACCTTCGCGTTGTTGCGCGCTTTGAATGCGTTGTCTCTCGAGCCAAAAGTCGATTCTTTCCCCCAGCATTTCGCCTAAAAGCGGTTTGACGAAAAATTCGTTGGCACCGTTTTGGATCAACGCGTGAAGCAACGCCGAATCGTAGGCTTGCGTCACGATAAAAATCGGCGTTTGCGGCTCAGCGTAGGCGGCGCGCACTTGGCGTAAGCGCTCAACACTCGCGGTATCATACACATCGAGTTCGAGAAGGATTAGATCTATCGGCGCGAAAGAGAACGCTTCTTCTTGGTTTTGAGCGACGAAAAGGCGGTAATTTCTTACATGTAAGAGTGTACGAACGTGTTGAACCGTTGATTCGAGCTCGCCGATCCAAAGAAGACGCGCACGGGGTTCTTGGTCGCACGATTGAACAAGCGCGTCGATCTTACGGACAATGTGAGCGATCGGATCGGACTTGGAAAGAAACGCTAAAACACCGTAGCGATGCCATACATGTGCGCGGCTTGGATCGTGATCGATCGAATAGACGATCATTTTGAGTTTCGGATCGAGGATCGAGAGATTTTGCAAGATCATCTCGCCTTCGCCGTCGCGTAAATGAAGATCGAGTACGATGAAGTCAAACGTTTGGACGCTGAGCAGTTCGACGGCTTGGTAGAGCGTTTTGGCAAGCGTCACGCGATAGTTTAAGGTACAAAGGTTCTTTTGCAGGACGTTTGAAAATACGCGCGAGCTTTCAAGAATAAGCATCGATGTTTTGCGAGTCTCTTGCGTATTTTCCATCATCGTCAATCTCTTTTATTCGAGGAATCGAGTTGTAAAGCTCTTTGTTTCTTCAAAACACCGCACGCCTTTTGGCAAGGGTATTTTGTCGGAAGTTTATTATACAAAATCACGATGAATTTTAAAACCCTTAACGATCAAAACGAGCCGATCGAAGCTACGGAGCAGGGTTTGTGAAACAAATACCCTTGAAAAGAGCGACAGCCAAGGTTCTTTAACGCTTGGAATTGCGCTTGCGTTTCGATTCCCTCCGCGACGATTGCAAGGTTGAAGCGTTTGCCTAAAGTTAAAATCGTCTCGATAATCGTTCGATCGACGGGACTTGAAAGCATCCTTCGCACAAAACTCTTATCGATTTTAAGTTCGTCGACTTTGAGTCGCCTTAAATACGAAAGGGAAGAAAATCCCGTACCGAAATCGTCGATGGAAAGCAAGATGCCGAGGCGTTTTAGCTCGAAGATTTTTCGCAGGGCTTTTTTTGCGTCTTGAATCAAAAGACTTTCGGTCAGTTCAAAGCAGATTTTACGAGGATCGCAGGCGATGCGTTTGAGCAAAGCACACACCGAGGGGAGAAAACTCTCATGTTCGAACTGCTTCGTGCTGATATTGATCGAGAGTCGCCACGCGTGTTTGTCCGGATCGCTTTCCCATGCTTTGAGTTGGCGCATCGCATGCTCTAAAATCCAATGCCCCAAAGGAATGATCAGTCCGCTCTCTTCGGCAAGAGGAATAAAACGGTTCGGCGCAACCGTTCCGATATGAGGATGGTGCCATCGAATCAAAGCTTCCGCACCGTAAATACGCGGCGTATTTTCACATGTCAGCGTTGTTTGTGTTTGGTAAAAAAGCTCCATCTGATCGTTTTCCACGGCAAAAAGCAGTTGTTCCAAAAAAACGGCCTTGCTCTCTAAATGCGTTTGAAAGTCGCTTTGAAAAAAGCGAATCGTATTTTTTCCTTCCTCTTTGGCGCGAAAAAGCGCACTATCGGCATACTGAAAGAGATGCTCGGCGGAATACGATCGGTTCTTAAAGACGATTATTCCGATACTCGCACTCAGCCGAAAGCTCTTATCATCCAAGGTTAGGGCAGAAGAAGCGGCATAGGACATCTTTTTTGCCAAAAAAAGTGCGGCGTCTTTGGCTTGAGATTCTTCGTGAAAAGGTGTTTCGTACAACACGCTGAATTCATCGCCGCCTGAACGGTAAAGACGCCCTTGCGTACCCAAAAGATGTTGGAACCGCGATGCAAGCTCGATTAAAATACGATCGCCTGTTACGTGTCCTTGCGTATGATTGATCGTTCGAAAACGGTCCAAATCCAAAATCAGCAAAGCTTGGTACCGCGGGCGTGCGGGTGCGCTTTCGATGCGTATGAGGGCTTCGTGCAAAGCGATACGATTGGCTAGATGCGTTAAAGGGTCCATGCGATACCATAGTCTGTTCCTCGCGGGCTGATGCATGCAAGGCTTCATTTTCCACGACACAATAGCTCTTCTTAAAACGTTACGGTACATTCTCACTTCTTTTCATAAAGTAATGTTTGCGGTTTATCGACGAACGTGACATGTAAAGAGTCCTCTCTTTACATGTCACGTTTAAAAACTTACTGAAACTGCCCTAACTTAGCATTGAGATTTTTCGCTAACTTAGAGAGATGATCCGCCGCAGAGGCGATCTCTTCGACGCTTCTGGCGTTTTCACTCGTAATCGCATTGATATTGGTAACAAGATCAACGATCTTATCGGTATCTTGAGCAATCTTATGAGAATTATCGGCACTCACGCTTACCGATGCTACGCTTTCGTTCATGACCGAGGTCGTAGAGATAATGGTATCTTCGACATTGGTTGAAACCGAAGCTAGATGACGAATGTTTTGAGCATTTTTACTCATCTTATCCGAAGAGTTAACGATGGATTGAACGATGACGTTAATCGTTGCGTTAATCTCGGTTAAAGACGATTGGGTACGTTCGGCAAGTTTACGTACTTCATCGGCAACCACCGCAAAGCCTCGTCCGTGTTCTCCCGCACGAGCGGCTTCAATCGCGGCATTGAGTGCAAGCAAATTGGTTTGATCGGCAATATCGGAGATGACGGTTAAGATCTCTTTGACCTGTTCGGCATCTTTACTCATTTGTTCCAATTGTCCGGCAAGTGCACTTTCGGCTTCACTGGCAAGTTCGACTTCATTTTTCAGTTGAATCACTTCATTTTTGGCGGCTTCGAGTTTATTGCCCGCAAGGGCGATACTTTGTTTCATCGATTCGGAGAGGATCGCCGTTTCTTGAACAAACTTTTTAATCGATACGATCTCTTCAATCGTATTGTTAACGATCACGGTACTGTTTTCGGCATTTCTACCGATTTGCATACTGGTGGTGGAGAGTTCATGCGAAACCGAAGCGTTTTCGCTGGAAGAGCGTTTAACGTCTTCGATAATATGCTCTAAGGTATCCACCAGCGTATTAAAGCTATTGACGATCTCTTGAATCTCATTCTTTTTACCGTAATGGATGCGAAACTTCAACTCTTTTTTTTGAACGAATCCACTGATACTATCACGTATCAGATGCACTCCTTGCATAACGTTATTACGGATCATCACGCCTAAGACAATCACGCTCAAAGCTACGATTAGGGAAAGTCCTATCATCATCGAGGAGGCGCTGTTCTTGGCTTCTACCGCCATCTTTGCGTCGCTTTCGGCGAGGTGTTGGTTATAGGTCATATGTTCGGTTAAGACTCTGACTAAATCATTAATCATTGTACGGTTGGCATAGACCAAAGCTTTGGCTTCCTCGTTTTTGTTCTCATCGGAGAGTTTAAATACGTGTTCGATCATGGGCGTATAAATGGCCATGAGCTCTTTTTCTTTTTGGTAAAACTCTTTATCTTTCGCATCTGAAAGCATTGCGTCGTATTTTTTATAATGTGAGGTAAATGAGGTTTGGTACTCTTTATATTTTGTTTCAAGCTTTTTATAGTCACTTTTATCGGTTGCGGCGATGTGCTCCCAAATCGTAATACGCATAGCGTTAAAACCTGCGACATATCTCCCATTAATAAAACGCTCGGTAAGGAGTTGACGTTACATGTATTGGTTTTTTCGTACACCTGTTCCATCTTTGTCATTCCGATGCTAAAGACGGCGATAATTCCAAAAATAGCAATGCCGAGCATTGTTATCAACTGTTTTCCGATACTCATAAGGCAAACTCCTTTTACGATTGATCTTTGCTAAAATATACGCTTAAAAAATGACGATAAAATTCTTATACTATAAAGGATTCAATATGTTCACACGAATATGAAAAATATTAAGAAAATAAAACTGTGACAGTGTAAGACGAAAAGGAAAATAACGCAATGCCCTATAGGACATTGCGGTAAAGGAGCTATCAAAGTAAACTTACATAAATTTTATCTTTGACATGTAGCAATGTTGTGAAAGATGATAAAATCATGTCCAAGAACGATATAGAATACGCGCATGAAAGGATTCGTAGCAATATTAGAAAATTGCACGAAAAGAAAGGTAAAAGCCAGCTCGAAATGGCTTTAGCGATTGGACATACTTCCGCCGCATTTTATGCAAAGGCAGAACGTGGAATTCAAAATAAAAAATTTAACATTGAACATCTTTGTAAAATTGCTAAAGTGTTGGATGTTGATATTTGCGAGTTTTTCGAGGGTCTTTAAAGCCCTCGAAAATTAGCCAAGATTGGTATAGACGGCTTGAACGTCGTCGTCTTCTTCGATACGCTCGATGATTTTTTCGATGTCGGGCATTTGCTCCTCGCTAGGATTGATCGGCGTGTTGGCGATACGCTCCAACGTTGCTTTGGTCAGTGCGATACCCAAACGCTCAAATGCGGCGTTTAAGCTTCCGAAATTCGTATAGTCCGCATAGACGAGCACGACGCCGTCTTCTTCTTCGATCTCTTCCAAACCCGCATCGATGAGTTCTAATTCGAGTTCTTCCAAATCCATCGTCGCGGTTTTGGCAAATTCAAAAACGGCTTTTCGCGAAAACATAAATTCCAGCGAACCGTTGTTGAGCATCTCTCCGCCCGCTTTTTTAAAGGCACTTTTGATGTTGGCGACGGTACGCGTATTATTGTCGGTTGCACATTCGACGAAAAAAAGCGACCCGTGAGGACCTTTGCCTTCATACGTCGTTTCCGACAAGCTTTGCGCATCTTTACCGAGTGCGCGTTTAATCGCGGCGTCGATATTGTCTTTGGGCATATTCTCCGCTTTCGCATTTAAGATCGCGGCTCTGAGTTTGGGGTTCATATCCGGATCGCCGCCGCCTTCTTTTGCGGCAATCATAATCATACGACCCAGACGCGGAAATATACGGGACATATTGCCCCATCGCTTTAATTTTGCGGCTTTTCGGTACTCAAACGCTCTTCCCATAGGGGTATATTCCTTCTTTGATAAAGTGTCAATTTTCTAATTATACCTTTTTAAAAATAAGAGTATGATTTGATAAAAACAAGGAAGCCTTTATGGAAGCGTTAAAAAAAATCTATCAAAAGCACGGGTTCGAGTTGGTCGTCGTTCCCAACAAAGAAGCGGCGTTGCATGCGTCGATGAGCTTTATCCAACCGCATATGCGTATTGGATTTGGCGGTTCGCAAAGCGTCAAAGAGATCGGATTGTACGATTATGTTACTTCTCGTAAAGACCTGACGCTTTTTAATCAATACGAAGCGGGCATTAGTATGGAAGAAAACGTCAACCGCCGTCGCCAAGGTTTACTCTCCGACCTATACCTTTGCGGTACGAACGCACTTACCAAAGACGGTATCTTGGTCAATGCCGACGGTAGCGGAAATCGTGTTGCCGCACAGATTTTCGGCCCTAAAAAGGTGTTGATTATCGCCGGTATCAATAAACTCGTCGAAAACGTGGACGAGGGCTTTAAACGTATTCGCGAAGTCGCTAGCCCTAAAAACATCGAACGCATGAACGCGATGGCGATTAGTTTGGGCAAAGAGCCGCGCTACTCGATGAGCAACATCGGCAAAAAATTTACTTATATCAGCGGGGACGAAGAGGGGCGAACGACGATTATTCTCGTCGAAGAGCCGCTTGGCTACTAGCCGTAAAATGCTTCGCACGGAAACACTTTACATGTAAAGCGGCAAAGGCGTAAGGTTTTTAGATTTTCCAAGGATTTTTTGATTAAAGTTAAAGATGTACGAAGTATCGTCAACGTCTACGACATTTATTTTAAGGAGTCCTCGATGAAAAAAACGCTTTTAGCGACGAGTGCGGCGGTTTGCCTTGCTACGGCACTTTCCGCGGCAGAGTTTATTAATGTGTTAACGGGTGGAACCAGCGGTATTTATTATCCTTTGGGCGTTGCGCTTTCGCAGATGTACGCTAAAGCGATTCCCGATTCCAAAACGGCGGTTCAAGCGACCAAAGCAAGCGTGGAAAATCTCAATTTATTGCAAGCCGGACGCGGCGAAGTGGCGATCTCTTTGGGCGACTCGTTTTCGGACGCGTATAAGGGCGATGCGGATGCCGGATTTAAAGCACCTTTGGACAAACTACGCACTGTGTCGGCGTTGTATCCCAATTACATTCACTTTGTAGCCGCCGCGGATTCGGGGATCAAATCGTTTGCGGATATTAAAGGCAAGCGTATCTCCGTCGGTGCACCCAAATCGGGAACGGCACTCAACTCTAAAAAGATTTTAGAAGCGGCGGGCATCAAATACGAAGATTTCTCAAAAGTCGAATATCTTTCGTATGCCGAGTCGGTCGAGTTGATGAAAAACCGCCAACTTGACGTAACGCTTCTCTCCTCAGGTGCGGGTGTCGCGGCATTGCGCGATTTGGCAACCTCTCAAAAGGTCGTTTTCCTGACGATTCCCGCCGAAATCGTCCAAAAAATCAACGATCCGGCATATCAAGTCGGTATTATTCCCGCCAACACGTATGAGGGACAAACCAGCGACGTTAGCACGATTTTCGTTCAAAACTTTTTGGTAACGCATTCGGGCGTTTCCGAAAAAACGGTCTATACGATGACGAAAACGATGTTTGAAAACTTGGATCAAATGGTTGCCGCACATGCCGCCGCCAAAGGTATTTCGCTGGAAAATGCCGCCAAAAATCCTCCGGCTCCGATTCATCCGGGCGCATTGAAGTATTATAAAGAAAAAGGGCTTCTCTAAGAAGTACGATCGAAGGCTCTTTGATGAGCCTTCTCAATTTGATTTACGATAAGGAAAAGAGAATGTCTGTTTTGATGCATGAAGAAAACCGTGAGGAAGAATCCGACTTCGAAGAGCACGGACACCAACGTCGACTCGTCGGTTGGGCGGCGTCTGCGGTCGTTTTCGGGGCGCTGGCGTTTTCGGCGTATCAGATTAGCGTTGCGGCATTTCACCCCTTTTCGAGTCTGGTGATTCGCGCCTTACATGTCAGTTTTTTGATGTTTTTAATTTTTATGCTTTATCCGATGAACGCCAAAGGACGAAGCGAGCAAAGTATCCCTTGGTACGATGTTTTGCTCTCTTTACTCGGATTTGGCGTCGGGTTTTACCACCTGATTTTCGAAGCCGATTTGATCGAGCGTTCCGGTGATCCGACAAATGCGGATTTGATCGTAGCGACGTTGGCGTCCGTTTTGGTCTTTGAAGCCGCGCGTCGCGTGGTCGGTTGGGCGTTGACTTTTGTGTGTGCCGCCTTTTTGGCGTACGGCTTTTTCGGGCAATACTTGCCGCTTTCGATCGCGCATCGCGGTTTTGGATTTGACCAAATCGTAGGGCAGCTTTATTTGGGAAGCGACGGTATTTTGGGAACGCCGACCTTGGTCTCCGCGACGTATATCTTTTTGTTTATTTTATTCGGAACGTTTTTGGAACATGCGGGGATGATTCGCCTTTTTAACGCTTTAGCACTTGGACTCGTCGGGCGTGCGCAAGGCGGTCCCGCAAAAGTCGCGGTTATCTCTTCGGGACTTATGGGAACGATCTCGGGTTCGGGAGTCGCCAACGTTTTAACCGTCGGACAGTTTACGATACCGTTGATGAAACGTTTCGGTTACAGCTCTGTTTTCGCGGGTGCGGTGGAAGCAACCGCTTCAATGGGCGGTCAGATTATGCCTCCGGTTATGGGTGCGGTGGCGTTCATTATGGCGGAGACGCTCAACGTTCCGTATGCGGACATCGTGATGGCGGCGATTATTCCTGCGATGTTGTACTACGTCACGGCGTTTTGGATGGTACACTTGGAAGCGGGTAGACTCAAACTCTTAGGCATTCCCGCCGATCAGTGTCCTAATCCGTGGAAAGAGCTCAAAGCGAGTTGGCATTTGGCACTTCCTTTGGCGGCGTTGGTGTACATGTTGTTTCACGGTTTTACGCCGATGTTCGCGGGTATGATGGGCTTAACGTTGACGGCGGTATTGATTTTGGGTGCGGCAATTGCGGTGCGTATTTCCCAAAAGGCACTTCGCTACGTTTTTTGGTTTTCGCTAGGGCTGGGTGCGGCTTCGTTTATCGAATGGGGCATCGTGCCGGTTTTAGGCGTAATTGGCATTCTTGTGGTGTTTAACTTTTTCGTGCAAGGCGGGAAAGAGACGCTTTTAACAATGAAAAAAGCGTTAATAGACGGAGCCAAGCAAGCCTTAGGCGTAGGCATCGCATGTGCGATCGTCGGCGTGATTATCGGCGTATTGACGCTCACCGGAGCGGCGTCTAACTTTGCGGGATTTATCCTAGAAGTCGGTCAAACGAGCCTTTTCCTGTCGCTCTTGTTAACGATGGTGGCGTGTTTAATTTTGGGAATGGGTATTCCGACGATTCCCAATTACATTATTACCAGTTCCATTGCCGCACCGGCACTGTTAAAACTCGGCGTACCGTTGATCGTCAGTCACATGTTTGTTTTTTATTTCGGTATTATGGCGGATTTAACGCCGCCTGTTGCGCTGGCGGCATTTGCCGCCGCGTCGATTGCCAAAGCCTCGGCGATGAAGATCGGCTTTAAAGCGACGCAAATCGCCATTGCCGGTTTTGTCGTTCCGTTTATGGCAGTCTATGATCCTTCGTTGATGTTGCAAGGCGATCCGACATGGACGGCGGTCGTTTATATTGTTATGAAGGCACTTTTAGCGATTTTCTTATGGGGATGTGCGGCAATTGGTTATTTGTGGACGCCCCTAAAGGTCATCGAACGTGTCTGTGCCGCCGGTATCGCTGTTTTATTGGTTGCGGCATTGCCGATCACGGATGAAATAGGGTTTACTTTGGGAACGCTTTTTGTCGTTTGGAATCTTTGGAGACGTTATAAAGCGCAATGACGGCTTTGTGTATTAGCGCGGGGTTTGCTTCGATTACGTTATACGTCAATAGCTTTACCCTTGCGTGGATGCATTCGGTCGAGAAAATCCGTTGGGAAGAACAATGGACGATCCACGATAATGCCTTACATGTCGTTCTCGCAAGCGTACGCGGAAGCGGTGCGGGAATGGAACCGCCGCCTGATGCGCATTTGATAAACGGAACTTGGCAGTATACGCCGCATATTCCGCCTTTACAGACCTTGCGTTTAGCGCATTCGCCCTTTACGCAAGGTTACGAACTCTGCTCTGGGGGCGAATGTTATGCACTCGATGCGCTGATGCCCGAACTGCTGAGGTTGGACACTATGGTACTTGAAGCGTGCGAACGCTAAAATACTGCACTTTTTACGTGAGGTATTGTAGTGAAATCGGAACTTAAAAATTACGGCTATATTGTTTTAGGCTCGCTCTTTTTGGCGTACGGCGTCGTCTCTTTGTTTATTCCCAACGCGTTGGTAACGGGCGGAACTTCAGGTATGGCACTTTTGGGTCACTATCTTTTTAACTTTCCCGTCGGCGTTTTAATGGTCGCGATTAACGCACCTTTATTGCTTTTAGGAACAAAATATTTTGGAAAACATTTTACGCTTCGAAGCATCGTCGCGATCGGATTTACCTCTTTATGTATCGATACGATGGCGGCTTTAGGCTTTCAAGCCTTGAGTCGCGACGTCATTTTAGCGGCGATTTTCGGCGGAATCGCCGTCGGTATCGGATTGGGTTTGATCTTTAGCGGTCACGCGTCTGCGGGCGGCTCGACCATTCTTGCAAAAATCGTTGCGGCAAAAACAACGCTCAAAGCCTCGACGGTGATGCTCATCATCGATATGTGCATTATCGTCTCTATCGCCTTTATCGCTAAAAATATCGATTTGGCGTTGTGGAGTTTGGTGAGTATTTATATTACCGCTAAGAGCGTCGATATGTTTTTAACGCGCGGACCTTCAAAAAAAGTCGTGCATATCGTGTCGACGAAAATAGAAGCACTGTGCGAAGCGATCGTCGAACATCTGGGCAAAAACGGTACGATCGTCCACGGGGAGGGCATCTTTGAAAACGAATCCAAGCGTATGATCTTTTTGGTCGTCGAAAACGCGCGTATTCCACGCTTGAAAGAGCTCATTCAAACCATCGATAAAGAAGCGTTTATGGTTGTTATGGAGGCTTCGGAACTCTTGGGTCGCGGACACTAAAACGATTTTTTGATCTGAATGCTCATCTGATTGTTTTGTTTATCTATACCCGTTTTATCGTACGAAACGCCTAAATTAAGCCCTTTTGAGAGTTCATTGAGTTTAAAATCGGTATAAACGCCCGTGTAAGAGAGCATTGTTTGCTCGTGCGTCGTCAAAACGTAGCGCGAGCCCAAAACGACGTTACTTCGCAACGCGTAATTGACGTCGAAGGCATATGCTTCGGTATTGGGCATGTAATTGTTCGAGCTTAAGACCGAAGAGGTCGGCAAAAGGTGGTCTTTTCCCTCAAGATCGCTTGAAGCACTTCGCATACCGTTCATCACTTGCGAATAGGCAACGTAACTGCTCAATGCGTCTAAATTGACTTGCGCTTTCATACCGAACGCATTGGTCGTTTCGACGCTTTTTTCGGCCAAACTTTGGCGGTACGTGTCGGCATAGTAGTTCGCGCTCAATTTGTAATGAAAAAAATCCGTCGTGTTTTGATAGCGTGCTTCGGTATAGTAAATCGTATTGTCGTTACTGTTATCGTAGGTTTTTTGTGCAAAAGATTGCGTCGCCATTTCGAGTTTGATACCGTCTCGCGGCGCAGTTTGATAATGAAAAAAGACTTTTTGGCTTCGAGAACTCGAAAAAGGAATCTCCTCTTCATCGTTTTCATAATAATTGGCGGTGATTTTATGGGTCAAGTTGCCGTCTAAAAGGGCATCGACCAAAGCTTCAAACGCGAATAAAGTGCAGGGTAAAAGAAAAAGAAGTAATCGTTTCATGGGATCAAAATGAAAAGCAAAGCCGCCGAAGCGGCTTTACATGTTAAGCATAGGCAGAATGCATTACATCATTCCGCCCATGCCTCCCATACCGCTCATATCCGGCATTGCGGGAGCTTTTTCTTCTTTAATGTTGGTAATTGTAGCTTCCGTGGTTAAAAGAAGGCTTGCTACGGAAACGGCATTTTGAAGGGCGATTCTCGATACTTTAACCGGATCGACGATACCGGCTTCAAACATATCGACGTATTCGCCGCTCGCCGCGTTAAAGCCGTAATTGGCTTTAGTGCTTGTTAAAACATTGTGTGCAACGACGCCCGCGTCAAAGCCTGCGTTTTCGGCAATTTGTTGAAGCGGAGCTTTGAGTGCTCGTGTTACGATCTCGGCACCGATTGCTTCGTCGCCGTTGAGAGAAAGCGAAACTTTGGCATTGGCAAGGATGAACGCGGAACCGCCGCCGACAACGATACCTTCTTCGACCGCCGCTTTGGTTGCAGAAAGCGCGTCATCTACGCGATCTTTTTTCTCTTTCATTTCGGTTTCGGTTGCCGCACCTACTTTAATAACCGCAACGCCGCCGCTGAGTTTGGCAAGTCTTTCTTGAAGTTTTTCTCTGTCGTAGTCGCTGCTCGTTTCTGCGATTTGTGCTTTGATTTGTGCAACGCGTCCGTCGATACGTGCTTTTTCTCCGTTACCGTTGACGATGGTCGTATTGTCTTTGTCGATGACGATGCGAGCTGCTTGACCGAGGTCTGCCAAGGTAGCCGCTTCAAGCGTGCGTCCTAGCTCTTCGCTGATTACTTCGCCGCCGCTGATGATCGCGATGTCTTCAAGCATTGCTTTTCTTCGATCGCCAAAGCCCGGAGCTTTTACCGCCGCAATGTTTAAAACGCCTCTGAGTTTGTTGACAACAAGGGTTGCCAAGGCTTCACCGTCGATGTCTTCGGCAATGATAAGAAGCGGTTTACCGGTTTTTTGAACTTGCTCAAGAACCGGAAGAAGGTCTTTGAGGTTGGAGATTTTTTTGTCGAACAATAAAATGAAAGGATGCTCTAAAATCGTTTGCATTTTTTCAGGGTTGGTTACAAAGTACGGAGAGAGGTAACCGCGATCAAATTGCATACCTTCAACGACGTCAAGCTCGTCTTGGATACCTTTAGCTTCTTCAACGGTGATAACGCCGTCTTTACCGACTTTTTCCATCGCTTCAGCGATCAATCCGCCGATAACGGTGTCGGAGTTAGCGGAAATCGTTGCTACTTGAGCGATCTCTTTTTTATCTTTTACGGCTTTTGCCATTTTTTTAAGTTCTGCGATGATCGCTTCGGCCGCTTTGTCCATACCGCGTTTAACTTCAACGGGGTTTGCGCCTGCGGTGATGTTTCTAAGACCTTCTTTAAAAATGGCATGCGCTAAAACGGTTGCCGTCGTTGTACCGTCACCTGCTTGGTCTGCCGTTTTGGAAGCGACTTCTTTGACCAATTGTGCACCCATATTTTCAACGGTTTCTTTAAGCTCAATCTCTTTTGCGACGGATACGCCGTCTTTTGTGATGCTTGGAGCACCAAAACTTTTTTGAATCAATACGTTGCGACCGCGTGGTCCCATCGTTACTTTTACCGCATCGTTTAATTTTTTAACGCCTTCGTAAAGGGCATTTCTTGCGCTGTCTGCAAATTGAATCTCTTTTGCCATTCGTGTTTCCTTATAATATATTCGTGGTAGATTAATAAATTAGAGTACGCCGAGAATATCGTCGATATTCATCACTAAATAGGTCTTTGCATCAAGCGTTAATTCCGTTCCGGCATATTTTCCGAAGACGACTTTATCGCCGACCGAAACAAGTCCTTTGTCTTCAATTTTCGGACTGACTGCTCTAACAATACCGCTGAGAGGTTTTTCTTTGGCATTGTCAGGAATGATAATACCTGTCGCTGTAGTCGTAGCTTCTTCGACTCTTTCGAGAAGTACGCGTTTTCCAAGTGGTTTGAAAGTCATGTTTTTCGTCCTTTTGACTGAAATTTTAGCACTCTTTTATTTAGAGTGACAGAATTTTACACAAAACAACGTAAAAAGTCAAGCAAAAAACCCTAAAACTTTAGTCTTATATACTCAATGTTTTTTAGTTTTTTTTGAACGGTCGTTTTCTATTTAAAATTAACCGAAATATAAGTTTCTAAGCTATATAATTGCGTCTCTTTATTAGGTGTCAAGGTAGCTCAGCTGGTTAGAGCGCTGGTCTCATAAGCCGGAGGTCGAGAGTTCAAGTCTCTCTCTTGACACCACTCTTCAAATACTCAAAATCCGTAACCATGGTAGTTTTAATCAAGTTTTTTTAATATGTTCAAAGTAACTTTTTTTGCATAACATTGTCATTGTGACAATAATTTGACAACATTTAGGCACAAAGCCTAGGCACAAATTTTTTGTGCCTTTCTGCATAACAATATCTCCTTTTTTCTTTTTTTTTATCCCAAAAAATCACACAAAGAAGCACGCATATTTTTTTCAGCAGTAACTTAACAATCCATTAGCAGTAAAAAAGTACCTAAGATAGGGTCTTCAAAGCATTGTTAGCAGTAAAATAGCAGTGTGTTAGCAGTTATATTCTTTATACTAAACAAAACATAATAACAAGAAGATATTTATGAATAAATATCTCTTCTCTATCATTTATTAATGGTTTACTAATTTTGCTTATACTGCATACACCCATTGATTAGATAATGATATATTGTAAAGGCTCTTTTTTTGAGAAAGAGCCTTTAAGGCTATAGCTCATGAAAACTCTCTCGATTTTAGGTGCAGGCTGGTTAGGATTAGAACTATCTCATGTACTCAAAGACCACTATAGTATCAAACTAGCCGCTCGTAATGAAGAAACGCGATGTATGCATACAGATTTAGGCTTTGAATCGTATGTCTTAACAGAAGGTTTATATGATGATAACCTTGATGCATTACTATCGTGTGATTATTTGTTTATCAACTATCCACCATCCAAATTTAATGATTATCTTCAATTTATATCAATGCTCTCTGAACACTCAGCGTTTTTAACCCTTGAGAAAGTATATTTTGTAAGCTCAACTTCAATTTATCCTAAAACTCCTGGCGTTTATGCTGAAAACAGTGAGATAGCCTCTTCATCAAATCCGTTATATTACGAAGCCGAGAAAAGTCTTCATGGAAAAGCACATATCATCTTTCGATGCGCTGGATTGATGGGAGCAGGTCGCATCGCTGCTAAATACTCTTCCAGCGAACCTATTACAGATGGCAAGAGTCGTGTCAATCATGTTCATCGAATTGATGTTATTCGTGCTGTTCTTTTTGCCCTAGAGCAGAATCTTGAGGGTATTTTCAATCTATGCGCACCCTTGCATCCTACAAAAGAAGAAGTGTATACATTTCAATGTGAGCAATGTCACCTTGTATCTCCACGTTATGTAGATACTGTAGAACCATTGCAGCGCATCATAGATGGTCGCAAGCTTGAAAGCCTTGGATTTGAATACCTACGTAAAAATCCACTAGAGTTTATTGATTGATGTCTTGTAAAAAAGATTCTATTTAACTATAATATAACCTTTAAATAGCGTTATAAAAAGGTTATATATGATTATTTCTGTGATCAATAAAAAGGGCGGTGTTGGTAAAACGCCTATCGCATTTTCACTAGCAAAAGACTTAGGGTATTACCTCCAATCCAATGACAATTCAGTCATTGAATCCATTTACCCCGATATGGCAAAGATCTCAGCCACTCCAGAGATTATTGATAACTGTGTGTATGATTTTGGAGGATTCGTTTCTGCTGGGGTTCTGCCTATCTTAAAAGAGAGCTCAGTGGTTCTGATCCCAACTTCCAATGATTACAACTCCATTTTAAGAACGGTAGAAACGATCGAAGAGATACAACCCTATAACAGCAATCTTTTGATCATTGTGACCAAAACTGAAAAAGAGGGTGATTTTCAAGCGGTCAAAGATGCTATCTCTACGCATTTTGAAAATTTAGAGTTTTTTGAACTCAGACTTTCAAAAGCATTTAAAAACACCATTGAAACAGGTCTTAGTATCACAGAACTTTATAGCGAAACTCCACTTTCCAAATGTGCTTATAAAAGTGTGTATCAACAGTACACGTCTATTCTTGAACTCTTTAAAGGAGAATGACCATTATGGCAGAGAAAAAATCGATTGATTCTATTTTAGGAAAAGCAAAAACAACGGTGACAACTACCTTTGCGGAGAGTGAACGTAAAAAGGGGGGACGCCCAAAAAAGCCTGAAGGTGAGCATGCCAAAGAGAATCGTTTTGCCACCTACTTTAGTCCCAGTGAACTTGCTATTGTTGAGTCAGCAGCTAATAGTTATGGTATGACTGTTGGAAAATTTATCAAAATGGCCGCTATGAGAATGGCAAAATTAGAAAGTTGATATATTTAAAAATAGTTTATATAACGCTATAAAACAGTTATATAAACTATATATTTTTATTACTCAAACGGATTATTCACTTCCTTTGCTACATTCACAACACTAATCTTCTCAGGCAATGCTTGCTTTTTTAAATACTCCACAATGGTGTCTATTTGACGCTTAAGTGCAAAAGCATACTCTATGTCAAACGAAGTGCAAAAATAGGCATATATGTTGAAAAGGCTATTCGTATTTTAAGCCTTTTAGAAAATTTTATATGACTAAAATTGCGCTTCGCATGACATTGCATTCAAGTCTTATTGAAGATCAAATACAATTTGTTTTGCAATTTTTTCGTTCAATATATTTGCAGGAAGTTGTAAGGGACTTTTTATTAATGATTGCTCAGTAAAAAATTCAGATGCAACGTAAGATTTTTTCGATACTAATTCTCCAGTTGGTTTTAGAAAATATATTCGTTGAATGATGATTCTATTTTGAGTCTCATTTGGTCCAGCCATAGACAATGCTAATTCTGCACCAGAAACAACACTCATTGCTCCTTTTGCACTGGAAGTACTTGATATACTATTACTTAAATTATTTAAAGCTACACCAGTACTGTTAGATGAATCTTTGAAAATTGAACTTGCTTGGATTTCATCATTTGTTTGTATGGAGACAATATCATCTTTTTTTGTGGTTGCTTTAGAAGCATACATTAAAAGGTTGGTTGCTAAAATGATATCAGCTTTTTCTCTTGAGTCAACTACTGTATATTTAAGAGCAATCTTAGAAGAAAGCATTTTTTTGAAACTTGAATTATCCATAGTTGGTTTTAATATTAATTTATTTTCTTGATGTAATTTTGCAAAATCGTATTCAAATGACGTCCCTCCAAAATATTTGATCGGATTAAGATAAAATGCATTATTCTTCTCAAATACTTTGTTGATATGCTCCATAAATTTATTATCGAATCCAAATTTGATTGTTGAGTCAACTAGAAATAAATAAAATGCAATACCTTCAACTTCATTTTGATGTCCCTTGATATCAATTCCATTATCACTTGTGATATAAGCAGAGTATTTTTTAGCCGGATAATAATTAGTTGATGTTAACAAACCAGATTTATTATAATACTGATTTGTAAAACGATGATTACCAGTAGGAGCAAAAAAATACATTTTTATTTTTGCAGAATACATAGATTCAAGATTAGGTTTATTTTCTGGTTGAACAAAAAGCATTGAGTTACTAAATGGTTGCGAACTATCAAATGAATTTAAAGCGTACAATTTTTCATTTATGCCAAGATAGCTATCACCAAGAAGAGATACCTCATTATAATCTTTATACTCATTGATTGCTTCTGCAAAAATTTCAGCAAATCTTTTATTTTTTGATTGGTCTATACTGTCATCAATATAGACTTTTACAGTTTTTTGGGTTAATCCTGCTTTCTCGATTATTTTTTCAGAAACAATTTCTTCATCTGGACAAATTGTTCCTCCATTACACCATTGTATACCGGCAACCGTTCTGGAACAGCCTATAAACATAATAAGGAACAAAAATCCTAAACTAATTCCTTTTAGTAAAGTATGTTGAAAACCCATTAATACACTCCTTTTTTTATCAAGATACATATAATTGAATAAGAAAAGTATACAAAAAATTATCTAATATGATGAATGCCTGTGCTATAAGCACAGGCTTACCATTAGCTTTTTATCTTTTAAGATTTATTAACGGACTGCCACAGAACTTATGCATGGCATGTTGTATCCCGTCTCACTCTCTCATTTCCGTCCGCTTGAACTGTAATAAATTTCGAAACTTAAGATGTCAAGCACCGGCGAGCATATCCTCACTTCGTTCCGGTATCCCTCTCCTTTTTTCGCTTCACGAAAAATACTTGACATCGTTTCTAAATTTATTTACAGCCGCTAAGCCGAAAACGAGAGAGCGAGACGGGAAATAATAAAACAAACCAAAAGAGGTGAGTTTTGGCGAAGTCCTAAAATCTGAAAAGATAAAAAGATTAGCCTCTAACTCGAAAAGCAAACAAGAAATAATCACTTAAGGAGATGAAATGGAAGCAGCACAATGGATTAAAGAAATTGATACTTTCACATTAAATGTATTGAGAGAAGAAATTATGGAGCATTATCTCTCTATTTATAATCAAACTCGAAAGCATTTATTCAATGATCCATTTGAACAATACATGCAAAGTAGCAATGTTGTGGAGGGAAAAATAGGGCTTTTAATGATTCTATATGTGAAATCACACATCAACTCTTTTAAACAAATTTTTGGTCGTGAACCAGAGATAGAAACTTTTACAGTATATATGCAATATGGAATAGATGCTGTAAAACAAATGTTTTGGTATGAAGCTTTGAGCGAAGATGACCGTTGCGGATATAATGAGTTTGGTGAGTATTATTTTGAGCTAAAAGGCTCTCAACAGTATTAAAATAGTGAGCATGGGATTGTTTTTTAGCAATTTCATGCAATTATTATGTTATCATTCATTGATAACAAAAGGAATGGAATGAACGATTTAGAAAATCTTCTAAACCTCGATGGCGAGGTTTTCCCGATGGATAATGGTTATTGGGTAAAGTTTGAGGTGCACCAGGTTGAAGCTTCTGCTTCTATACCTCATGGCGTTAGATACTCATTAACGTTGCATGATAAAACGAATCAGCGTATTTTAGGCTTTGACAATGCACATAGCTATAAACCTCAAAATGCTAAATACGGTGCAAAAAAAGAGACTTGGGATCATATCCATAAACGAATGGATACGTTCCCTTATGAATTTGACTCTGCTGGACAGTTGATGGAAGATTTTTGGAAAGCAGCAGATTATTATATGAACCATTAAGGAGCTACCAATGAGAACAAAAAAATTAAGTGTAGGTATTATTTCAAGGGAAAATTATAAAAAACGTACTATTGCAATTGCCCAAGGAAAGTATATTCCAAAAAAAGACGAGCCTAAAATTTGGTTTGAGTCTATACAAAGCATGGCTCAAATACTAAGCTCTGAAAACCAAAAGCTTTTGGCACTTATCGTTGAAAATAAACCTCAATCGATTACAGAGCTAGAGCAATTAAGTGGAAGAAGGAAATCGAATCTTTCGCGCACACTTAAAACATTGGAACGATATGGTATTGTAGATCTTGACCGAGAAAATAAAAATATTATTCCAAGAGTAAAAGCAACAGATTTTCGTGTTGAATTTGGATTACAAAGTATCGCTTAGCAGAAATTTTATAGAGGAATAAAGTTCTCTTTATTCCTCTATTAATTTTAAGACTAATATATTTTTACTATAATATCTCACTACTAGAAAATAGATAAGTACCATTAAAGGCCCAGTACTAAATTTCCCCCCATTTATAAAAACAATTACTGAGAATATAGTGAGGATTGTAAAAAAAATAATAAATACTAAAAACAATTTTTTGAGAATTGAACGTTTTTTATTACTGAAATCTATATGAAATTTATTATATAGATAACTTAGACAACAAAGAGCTAACAAAAGTGCAAAGTAGATAAGTCCAATATCATAAAAACTAATCGTTTCATTTAGATTTGGACGAATTATAGGATTGTTCAACAATACAAAATAAATAGATAAAAATATAAAAAAACCAACTAATACTCGCGCACCAACTTGAATAAACTTTTGAAAATCATAAGTAGGTTTTGCCTTCAGGAATTTAGGGAAAAAATCATCAATAATAATTTGAATACCGCCTAAATTGTTATTGCTATTTGGGCTATCAATATTGATGATTTGTTTATTTGAAGTTTTTGACATTAATTTTTACCACCCGTTAACGCGAATACTAAAATTTTTGTCTTAATGTCAGGTTCAGCTTTACGATAAGCGTCAAGCAAGGTTTGTTCATTCGCTGTTAAACCACTTTTATTAGCTTTTCCCACAAATTGAATACCATTATTGTTGTTATTGCTATTTGGACTACCAATATTTAGAATTGATTGATTTTCGACAAAATCATCAAAAATACTATCAAAAATTCCTAAAGATTTGCATTGTTTTCGGATAGCACTTATATTATTATCTCTTTTCCAAAGGCTTATAGCAGGTTGTGTAATACCTATAATCTGGGAAAGTTCAGTAATAGTTTTTACATTAAAATGGGATATAAGTTTCTGAATATAAAAGTCTGCTTGATTTTCATAGTTTTTCAAAAAAACTCCTAAAATTAAAGTAATTATAAGTTATATTAACTTATAATTACTAATATTAATTAATAATTATAAATTATACAAAAAAGGAGCTTTATATGCAAGATGAAAAAACTACTGAATTAGAACATATGATGTTAAAGGACGAAATTTTAAAAACATTACGTATTAGCGCACAGTCTTGGGATAAAAAAGTTTTGACTGGTAAGGCTCCACAACCAAAGAAATTTGGGCAAAGAAGTTTTCGTTGGATAGAAAGTGACATCATTGAGTATATTAATAATCCTGATCCTGAGTATTGGATTGAAAGAAATGCTGAAAAAAAAATTGAGAATATTGGCGAAAATATTCAAAATTCCGTTTTTGAAGTATTAAAACTTAAAGGTAAACATATTCGAAATATTTTGGAGGACAAAGATTTGTGCGAAATCCTAGCAAAAGAGTTTGAAAACTTTTATTCGAATTATGCAAAAAGTGATATTAACTTACATATAAAGTTGAATTTGGAAATGAAACCTTTTAAGCCAATGTATAACGCTCAATCGTTCACTGTAATTCTTGATGTCGCACCAGAGCGTTATCTAAAGAAATTCTTTAATGGCAACTTTCAAATTCCTTATTGTCTAGACTTCGAAGTCTATAAAGACGGAAAAGCTGTCTTCGACCATGGTGGAGAGTCATTTAATTCACGACTTTTTAATTTGTATGCAAAATAATTTCTAGCCCCTCTCGCGCCGGCAAGCAATAAGAGGGGTTGGCAGACAAGCAGCCAAGAACGAATTATACATGTTTTTGGCTTTTTTCAAAAGGCAAAAATTATGCAAAAAAATAAAAAGACACAGAGTTGGGTTGTTTTGCTCGCAATCGCTCCTACGATTGCAGTTACCTACCTAGCTATAAAATTCAATATCCCCTGTTTGACGGTTTTTCACCATCCAAATTTAAAGTTCAACCTAATTTTAAATTTCTGTTTTACATTTGTTTTTATACCTTTTTTAATTTCTTTTATAGCCTTTTTTGCACTGCGAAAAAACTCAAAAATCGCGTCTCACGAGGTTAGGGGATCGAAAATTTTTACCCCTAAAAATGCAAGAAAAACATTAATTAAAGACTTCGCAGCGCAGACAAAGAACATCTTTAAAAGTCCAAAACCTCGAATATTTTTAGGAAAAGAAGAAGTGCCTCTTCCACGCCCGAGCGAATGCGAGGGCATAGCGGCGTTTGGTCAGCAAGGTAGTGGTAAAACGCAATTTTTATTCGAATTGATTTGTCAAATCGTGAAATTTTGTGAAACACTAATTATCTACGATGTTAAGGACGCTGTAACGGGAGATTTTTTCGGACGGTTTTTTCGTGAAGGCAAAGACTTCCTGTTTCATACGGGTGATTCACGGTCAATTCGATGGAATATAATGGCTGAGCTCAAAAGCGAGGCTGACGTCGACTTCTTCGTTGAAGCCGCTATTGTTGACGAAAGTGACACAGTTAATTCAACGACGTCACACTTCGTCGATCAATCTAAGTTAGTGCTAAAAGCCGTATTATTAACGGTCATGCATTCGTTTGAAAAACCATCAAATGTCGAGCTGATTGATTTTTTGCTTAAAAATCAAACCGCCGAGCAAGTTTGCGAGGCGGTCGAAAATGCAGGTTTCGCTCAACAATATGGCTTAAGTTTGAGATCTGTTTTGACTCAAAACGAGAAGGGTAAAACAGACAACCAAGGACAAAGCGTCTGGGCAACATTTAATCGTTATGCTACGCGTTTAAAGAATCGAAATTTCTATTATAAAGAATCAAATTTCTCAATTAAATCCTTCGTAAATTTAAACATAAATCACAACGCCGACGTTCGTCTTTTTGTTGTAAATCCCACTGCAACTCAAGCTCAAAATCAACTCTATTTTCGTTTATTTTTTGCATTTTTGAGTCGCGAAATTCGTTCTTTACCCACACTTTTAACGCGTCGTATGTGGTTGTTTCTCGATGAATTTCAGACGCTGGGTCGCTTAAAAGAAATTGTAGTTGAACTTCCTGCTGAGGCTAGGAGTAAAGGTGCATGCCTCGTTTTAGCAAGTCAAAATCTCGCAAAAGTTCGCGAAATTTTTGGTGAAAACCTTACAAATGCAATCTTGTCCGGAGCAAAAACAAAGCTTATTTTTACGCTCGGCGATGACTATTCGCTTCGAAAAATAGAAGATATTTTCGGCGAAAATGAGCAAGAAGAAACCCACTATAACATCTCACGACGTATCGATTATCGTGATACCAATTGGCAGGAAACGGCACAAAAACGCGTCATGAAAACGGTGCTTGGTTCTCAAATTTCAACGCAAAAAAATCTCGAATGTTGGTACAAAACTGGTTCAATTATCACACAAATTCATTTTAATATTTTAAAAATCCCTTATCAAACCGAGCAAATTATTGCGCCTGAACCGCCTTTATTTCAGATTGATTTTGCATCAAAAAATGATGAAAATCTAACTGAAAACATGAATGAAAATACTGATAATAATGATGATTTGGTTTTAAATTTTTAAAAAAACACTATTTAAAAGGAGTGAAAATGCAAGTAAACAACTTAAATGAGTGTCCGTGTTGTGGCAATAAAACGTATTTTGAAGTCACAACTCGGCTTAAAAAATTGGGGGCAACTAAGTGTAAATCTAGTAAAAAAGTAGAGAGATTGTGTGCCCATTGTGGGCATGAATTCAAACGAGAAAGTAGGAGCTAAAACCCGCTTTCCGCTTAAAATCTTTCGCATAAATGCGAAAGGATTCCGCTGCAATCGGGGCTAGTTTAGAGCTATGCGGTATAAGGGATCGAACCCGAATTAGGTTACTCATATGAGGGTTTCATGCAGTGGCATGTGGGTTTTTTGATTGAGATTTTTCTAAGGCAAGATAAAGCGTATCGGACAAATGTCCGACACTTAAAGAACAAGAGCCGATAGGTGCGCGCTTAGCGCGTCATACAAACGTCCGACAGTTTGAAAAACTGTCGGACAAATTGGAGGACAAAATGGCAGAAAACTCAAAAATATCGGCTCGTTTGCGTGCGGACACGGTGGGATTACTTGACGCTTACGCCACAAGGCTAGGCGTAAGCCGTAGCGAGGCAGTTGAGCGACTAATTGCGCTCGGATTAGAAAACATGGATCGAGCAGAGATGCTCAAAAATATTGTTACACAAAAATTTGAACGTTTCGAAAACCGCTTAATAAAACTTCAAATTCAAAATTTAAAAACATCGAATTTCGCTGCTTTACTATCAGCAAATTTGCTTAAAAAATCAGGAACGATTGACGAAGATATTGAACGAATCAAAAGTGCCGCCGAAAGCAAAGCGATTGTGGAATTGAAAAATGGCTAAATTTAAACGATACCGAGCTCCTTTAGTAGAAGACGAGGAGCATAAAAGCAATGGCGGTTCTGCTGTCGAAAATGGAAATCGTCCAATTTCCAACAGAGGTATAACTACATCGCATGGTAAAGGGTTTGATGCGGCCGCAAAAAAAACAACCGATGGAGCAGAAAAAAAAGAGAGTAGGGCAACTTTCGCTAGACCGCAAAAAAGCGAAACTAATGTGAGTTCTCCAACTGTTGTAACAAATCACATGTCGACATCAAAAGCACAAACTTTACAAGGAGTGGAAGTTAGAAATTTCACGACCGCAAATAGTAGCGGTCACCTCGCGGTAGTAAAAACAAATTATACAAAGGGTGAGAAGGCTCAAGCGCTTGCTGGTGCAGCGGCTGGTTATGGTAATAGTCACGGACGTAAAAGCAAAACATCAAATGGTAAAAACCATGCCCAAAGTAGTGCGACTTATTACGATCGTGAACGCGCGCAAAGTGAGCAACAGAACATCTCAAAAAAAGAGCAAGAAATTGAGCGTGGTGAGAAGTTGAGCAACACTTATGATAAAGATGGTAATCGTCTGACAAAAACTGAGTTTAAGCAATACCAGACAGACCTTGCTAACGCAAATATTCAAGGCATGCGCCGCATTGTGATTGCGCCTGAGCCATCATTAAATTTGAATGAGCAAGAAATGATCAGCATTACGCGTGATACGATGCACACCTGGGCAGAAAAAAGTGGCAAAAATTTCGAATTTACTTTTGCCGTTCATGATGGTCAAGCGCACATCCATTCTCATGTCCTAATGTACAGTCAAGATGTAAAGGATATTAATATGCAGTCAAAGCAGCTTGAAACATTTAAGGGTCTTGTTGATGATGTCGTAGAGCAGACGATGGAAGCGCGGCTCGAAAATGCTCAAGAACTTGATCAAGCCCCTGAAATTATACATGGACTTGATGAGGAGCTTGCGGTAGCACTTGATTTTGAAGTGCAAGAAAATAATTTAAGCTTATAAAAGGAGCTAAAAATGTTGAAAAAGATCTGGGAAATTCTAAATTCACCCATCGGCACACACAATCCTGAGGATGAACGATTAGCCGTTTCTGTCAATGCAACAGTTAAGGTTTTTAAGTGGTTCTACACGTTGCTAGGACTTATTTCATGTGGCCTTGTTGCTTTTTTAATTTATGCTGCACTTTTATAAGTGCAGTTTTTTTCATTTTGAGGAGTTTAACAATGAAAAGAAATACGGTTAAATTTTTAATTCTTTTGACAATTGCATTATTTACACTTTTTTTATTTCATAAATTCGAAACCCGTTGGGTTTTATTCTTTCCAATTTGCGCAGGCTTGCTTGCCGGTTCGATTGATCGCAAATTTTTTAGTAATAAATAGCAGAGGACGTTACGATGTTTAAGTTCCTCGTCTTAGTCCTAATATGTTTTAGCAGTGCTCATGCAACTGAGTTTGTTGACGAGGTTTCATTATTCGTTGTTGGTGATGTGACTTATACAGAATCTCTCTTAAATTCACTTGCAATGATATTTGCAAGTGATGCTTTTTCCGATATGAGTATTGTTGCAGCAGCACTTTTTATACTTTTTACAGGAATTTCGGCAAGCCAAAATCAAAGTCTTAACTTAACACTTAAAGATGGCATGAAATTTGGTGCAATCGGCTTGTTGGTACTTAATACCAACATGACGATGACCGTTAAAATATTTGATAAACGTGCAGATTATGGCATGGTTAATTATGTTGATTATGAAGGCAATGCCATTCCTTCTTTCTCGGCCGTTGACAATGTACCGTGGATTATTGGATTTGTTGCAGGAACAGCCTCATACATGAGCACATCTTTAATCAGCATTATCGATACGGCATTTAGTCCCATAAATGATCAAACATATGCAAAAGTCGGCTTTTTAGCGACTACACGTAGTTTGCTTGATATGGCAAAACATGCCAATTTTGGAGATGATCCAGAAACACAGGAATTTGAAAATAAACTTACGACCTATCTACGAGAGTGCGTTTTAACCCATGTAGCTCCAGCAGATCCTAGCGTAGTCTTAAAACTTAAAAATCCAGAATCCTCGGATATGGTTTCACAAGCATCGCCAACGACGATGGGCGTTCCATCAGATGCGACCTTAGTATACGGCTCATTAGGTGAACAAACGTGCTCAAATTTTTACGACACACAAATTGCGGCAAAAGCACCTACTATTTCTGCAAAGCTCATGAAAAAGCTGAATGAACTTGAAAGACCTTTAAAATCCGACAATTTATATACCGCCTATGCCGATTTGGCAAATATCAAAACGACTTCAAATGTTTTATCCGGTGTTAGTAATCTCGAAGGCTTTATGTTTAATTTGGCTTCACGTGCACCGCTAAAGAAAGCTATAGCAAGTTACCAAACTGGATTAAATATATCAGCAGTTGATGATGTCAATACGATGGCAAGCTCGAATGCTAATTTATCATTAATGCAGGCTGGTGCCGGTATGTTCGAGTGGTTTGCACAACGTCTTCCAGATTTTTTACATTTTACTTTAGGTGTTATTTACATGGTAGGCATATTCCCACTTCTTGCATCAATGGTTATGCGTACATTCTTTTACATCGGCAATTACGTAAAATTGCTTCTCGGGCTTGAATTTGTGAACGTCTTATTTGCTGTTGTGCACAATGCAGTTACTTTCTATTCTCAACATGATGCATTCAACAAATTTGCATTTCTCTCTCAAGCCGCTAATGCCGGCTCGATTGAAAATGCACCGCTTTACCTTGAACATCTTTCAACAATGACTGGAATTGCAGGTAGTTTAGGCATTGTACTTGCGCTAGCCTTGCCGAGTGCCTTACTAAAAGGAGATATTAGCTCAATTCTTGGCGGTATAGGTGCGATTGTAACGAAATACAGTAATAGGTTATCCGACATCGGTTCGACGCTTGAACAACAACTGGCAAATGACAAGCTTAACGAAGAACGTATGCGCGAAGGTCAGTCTTCCGTTTCTGCCGGAGAGATGCTTCAGGCACAAAAAATCAAAGCTTCTATGGATCGAGCCGCACAGGCTTATGCCAGTGTTATTGCTTCAAGCAATGACTCGTCTTATATGCACGGGTCATCCGTATCGGCTACGAATCAGGTTGCAAATACTATTGGCACAGGTAACAGTGGCGTCACTAATGCACAATCTTTCCGATCAGGTGAGCTTATGGGGCAATCCAGCGGCGGGGTAATGCAAGAAATGGCAAATAGCGGTTTATCGTCGGCAGAGGCTAAAGATTCCGGACGACTTGAGGGTGGTAGTCGGGCGGCAACAATGATAGCAAACGCCGAAATGACAAATAGTGCAGGATTTGAACATTTTCTTCGTGGTGTCGGAGGCGAGACCTCTAAACGTTTAGGTCAAACTGCCGGTGCGGGCAAAGAGATGGAAGCACTCGGTATGAATTTCGCAGATATGCGTGAAATGGGTAGTTATGGCGGTGCGGAAGCATTAGGTAGCGAATTTGCTTCATTAACTGGTAAAAAAGCCGCACATCAATTTAATAGTGATGGAACATTAAGTGAAACCGCTATGAAAGGTGCAGAACGCGGTGCTCGTGTAAGTGCAGAAAGGCTTATGGGAATAGGTGGGACCAAGGATCCAAGTCAATCCGATTGGAATGCAATAAGAACTCAAAGCGGCGGTCAATTTAATGAACAATTTGCCGGAGCAAAAGGTTATATTAAAAGTGGTGCCGTCGATAGCGGTGGTAATCTAAATAGCGATTATGCAACAGGTATCCAGAACCAAGCAGATATTAAAGCTTCACAAATCATGGGAGCTGGTAGCAACGGTGCGTTATCCGCAGAACAAAGAACGCTTATGAACCAACAAGCTTCTGGTCAATATCAAGAGCAATTTTCAAGTGCACAAGGTTATGTTGATGAATCTATGAACGGAAATAAGCTAAAAGATGGCTATGCAAAAGGGGTGCAGGATATGTCTGCTAAAAAAGCAGCTACCACCACTTCATACGGAGAAAAAACTGACCCAATTATTGCTGCCCTTGCAGGAAAAGAAGAAGGTCTTGAGATGGCCGGCAAAGATCTTGGCAAAGTAGTCGAGCTTAATGAAAAAGGGGACCAAGCTATTCTAAGTGGTTCAACAACAAATGCACGTTCTGGTGTTGCCAATATTACAGGGCTTTCGAAACTTAATAGTACCGATACAAATAATTTCATCGATGCCACCGAATCAAAAAGTGAGTGGGGCGCTAAGCAAACTATCGGTGATGTTGCTGGTACTAAACAAGCAGTTCAACAATTTGGCAAAAACAATGAAAGTGTAGGCGATACACTTGAGCGCATGGCTCAAGTTGGTGCAAAAGCAAGAGTTGGTAGCACACTTGCCTCGATGAATCAAGTGGGTGATGAGGCATACGCAAATAATCAAATCCTCAAAGCTCAAGGAGATACGGCGGCACTTGATACCACGATTAAAGAGACCTCCAAATACCAAAATGACACAGGGAGTGGTTACTTAGCATTCCAACAAGACAGTGCAGCACTGAACGCTCAAAGTAAGGTTGGCAACCTAGAAGGATTACGAGATGTTATCAGCAGCCCTCAAAAGCTTCAAAGTGCCGTCAATCAAAGTTTGGCTACGGCTAAAAAAGAGAGTATCGCACGCTATAACGCTGTGAAAAAGGATTTCACAAAAGCAGGTCTAATCGATGAGCATGGCAACGTCAATGCAGATAATTGGATTAAGTCCAAGGCATATTTAAATGCCAATAATATGAATGCAATGAATGCGTTAGTTGCTGGTGGAATGATGTTCTCTATTAATTTGGGAGATGAATCGAGTGTTCAAGCAAGTTCAATGAATTCATTGGCTCATGGTCATAGAGAAAATCAAAGTGAGAATAGCAAAATCGTCGAGAAGGGTGAGCAGACTTCATTCGATCCAATCAGTAATATTGTAGGTACAGGTGGGGCGAGTGACGTCATTAAAACAGGCGTTGCTGCTGTAGGCGTTGTGGGAGCAGCTGATTTAGCAACCGGTGGTCGTGTGCATCGCGCTATGAAAGAAAGAATAGATAATTTTATGGACAAAGGGCACATCGATGCTGGGCACGTGAAAGGAAAAGATGGGAAATTCTATGATCCAATGAGCGAGGCAGATAGAATTTCATTCTTTCGAAATAATCCTGACCATTCTAATCTAAGCAGTCACGATGTGCCAGTGCATAAGCCAACTCCAAAAGAGACCCCATTGTCTAAATCATCTGTAGTGGATGAAATTGCCGAAGTGGGCGCAAAAATGGAACACGGCGGTAATAAAGTAACGAAAACTCTCGGTGCCGCGATGGTTGGATTGGCTGGGATGTCTCTTTTTTCCAGTGATGCTGAAGCAAAAACACTCAGTGATATTAAACCCAATGCGGCGGCAAGCGCATTGACGCCGGTGGATACAAAAGGCTTTAGCGAAATAGCCGGAGATGGTGTTGATAAAGCATGGGGCGGTCTTATGGCTGTTGAGGGCGCGGCAATGCTCGGTGCAAAAACTGCTTCAAAAATTGCTCCCGGTCTAGGAATGGCGGTGGGTGCAGCCGATGCGGCATATAGAACGAGCCAAGGCGATTATATGGGTGCCGCACTAAGCGGAGCAATCGCAGGTGCTTCCACGATACCCGGTGTTGGGACTGCCGCCGCAATCGGACTTAGTTTGGTTCAAGCAGGTACCGATTATTTCGGAATTACGGGACAACGAGAAAAAACGCCTATTCAAGCACCTACAGAATCTAGCTCTTTGCAAACAAGTCCTCAACACCAGAGCAATCTCGAAAAGCTCAAAGAAGGTATTGACATGGACGGTCTCTTAAAAGAGCAAGGACCTACTCCAGACGTCATTATGCGTGAACACGGTGAAATACTCCGTGAAAATGCTAATAAAGTTGAAGAGATGCTTGAAGGTCAAACTGAGCTTGAGAGACAGATTGAAAAGTTAAAAAGACAAAAAAGAGGCTAACGTGAAAAAATCGATATTATTATTCATACCGTTTCAAATTTTCGCAGCTGCAAACTACTATTGTGGAACAGATCAAGGCTATATTAAATACATACAGGGGGCAGGGAACCTTGATGGTGTAGCAAATTATCAAACAAAGGATAATTGTTTGAGCAACTGCAAAACATATAACTATTGTTCGCCAAAAAGCTCAACGACAACAATTTTTGCAGTTGAAGGACAAATCAAATTGGGGGAGGCGGATAAAATCAAATTTGAAGGTTTGCTCTCAGGTAGAAGTTTAAGTAACATTTTGATTAACGCAAACGGGAATGCCGGTTTATATGATTTTTCATCTTCACCGATTAGCGGGACCTCTTTCAAATTTCCAACCGTCTTTTCATCGGATCCATTAAATCCAGTTATCTCCAACATCATTTATAGCAATGGTACCGATTCTATTTCTTTAAAATCAGTTCAAGATGTAACAAGCTACCAAGCAACATGCGATTCAAATAACACTTTATCAAACGGTCTATGCAAAAGGGATGACAATTCTACATATTCTCCAAAATGCAGTTCCGGAGGAAGTTTGTCAAATGGGAATTGCTATAAGCTAAGTGGAACAAATTATTATCAAGTCGGAGCAATGAAAAACGGTCTTGATATTAGTATGCCTACTACGTCAACGTATATTGATCAGAATACGGAACAAGTGTTTAATTCTGTTTTCTTTTTTAATGCGGAAGCTGTTTTAAGCGGCTATACCTGCACTAAATTAAAAGGGCAAATCCAAAACGGTGATCTGGGACATAACTTTTTTTCTTTAAATAATGAATGTGAAGCAAACTGTGCCGTCCAGAATGATTGTTTTGCGGTATCCGAAGAAGAAGAGGGCTGTGAAGTTACGGACATTCAATACTCTAATCCCGTAACAGATTACACAGGGAAAACGGTTTATTCAGGGATGAGTAAAACATTAAAATGTACTACTAAAACCACGAAACAGACAGGTTGTAGTGCTTACAAAATATCAAATTCATACAATACCGTCAATTACGATTTAAGCAGTATCGGATATCGTTATAACACCTATTCTGGACTTGAAGAAGCGGCAGCAACTTCATTGATGACTGAGCAGATGCAACATCTTTTTTCTGGATGGAAAGGCAAATGTGAGCATGGAATGAAGTTTGATAACCCATTTAATGATCCTATGAAAATTTTAAGTTATGCGCTGATGGTTTATAGTGCCGCTGGGACAAAGATGTTCGAGGGTACTGCAATCGGAAAAGTACATGATGCGATTGAGAGCACGTTTAGCACGGCAGCAGATGAAACAGCAAAAGCAATGACCGCATTAGAACAAGCGGATGTGAGTAGCTTTACTGAGCTGAGCGGGTATGGAGCGTCCATTATGGGTACTTATACAAATTTACCAATGGAATCTATTGCGGATATAGTTTCAAGATATAACACTGCATGGGAGACAACACTTGCCGGCGTAAATCTTACGCTTAAATGGTCGGCAATAGCCGAAGCTGCACTGGCCATTGCCTTTCCTGAAGAAGAAGAGTATGTTGCCGCCGATAACTTGCTTAAAGCTTGGATGGGCTCAAGCGATGCAGATACCGCTGCTTTAGCCTATGTTCAGTGCATGGCTTCAATCGGGCTTTCCTTCCCGAATATGGCTAGTTGGAGTGCTTCAGATGTGAACGGCATGTCCTCCGAACTTCAAAGCCCTCTACTCAATCCGATACGTCTTACGGATGCACAAGTGGCGACATTAATCGCCGCAACATCTGAAAAATTTGTCAAAACGACGCTTCTCCCGATATCCGTATCTGGAGACGATATGACGTATATTGCATTAAGTTCTACAACATATTATCAAGTTGGACAAGTTATTTGCGGTGGGGAACTTGCCGTAGCAGAAAATTATTTAACGGCGGCAAGTACAACATCTAGTACGAGCGGAAGTGCTGACTATACAATGGTCGGATTAAAACTTTTAATTAGTACGTTGCCGCCGCCCGCAAATCTTATTGCCTCGCTTATTGTAGATATTGTTACTTCCTTTGAAAGCGGTAATGCGTGTACCGATCAAGAAATCGCACTAAAATGGGGTGTGGATCAGTATAAAACGAATATGTTTGTAAATTACGATCAATGTCATTATGTATCGACGAAATGTGTGGCTAAATGGTTTTGGGGCTCGTGTATGCGAAAACAAAACAGCTATTGCTGCTATGATCAAATTCTCACGCGTGTTATGATGGAAGGAATAAAAACTCAGTTAGGTAGAGATTGGAGCAATTGTAGTGATGTTTCAATCAATGATTTGAAAAACATCAGTTTTATACCGTGCAAAGCAAACCAAGATCCCTATTTAGATCATTGTTTTCCAAAAGATAAGTACGATGAGTTTATTTCGGCGATGAAGGTTCAAGCCTCAAAAGGCTTAGCTACGCAAACAATGCAAGATGTTGTAGATCAAGCAGTTAATTCGATGGCAATACCGGGGAAAAATCTTGAAGAAATTTGTACGGATTGTACGAAATGATAAATTTGTTTATATTGAGAGGCGATTTTATGCAAAATGTGGCAAGTTTATTAGAGAAGAGGGTGTTTATAAAGCACATGATTTCTTAGGCTCAACGATTTATTATGTTTCAAACGATGGTGAAACGGAAAGAATTTCATCAAAAAAAGCAAAGCAGATTTTTGCACAGTTAAAAGATATAGAAACAAAAAAAAGATCTTTGAAATTTTGTTTAATAAGCTATGGACCTAATGGTACGGGGTGGATTAGCGACTTTCTGTCTCTTGACGAAGAAACAGAAATCAGTGAAGATGAAAATTTCTACTATATAAGCGGTAATTTTTTTGTCAAACGTGAAAAATATCATCGAAATTTTGATGTATTAGCAGGTTACGCAGAAAAAGAGATAAAACTTGTTAAAGAGCGTTACAGTAAAAAAGATGACAACATTAAGATCATCGATTCGAAGACAAATGAGACAATTTATATTAATCCAAAATTCGTTAGAGAAATTATAATTTAAAGGAGAAAAAATGCAAGCTAAGACATTTGTATTAATGCTAAGTTTGATAGCAAAACTTTGGGCAGAAGAGATAGTTATTAAAGATCCTCTTTTTATTCATAATCAGCCTCAAATTGAAATAAAAGCGGACTATAAAGCAGAACCAACTTTTTTAGAAAAAGCAGTAACTGTAATCATGACGCCAATTGCAGTTGGGGCAATGGCTTATGAGGGAGCAGGGGCAGCAGTTGGTGCAACCGTAACGGGCGCAGCTGGAGTAATGAAAGATGCTGTATCGACAAATGATAACAATGAGACAAAGGACAAGGAACAATGAAAAGTTTAAAATTGCTGTTAATTACACCGCTTTTTTTATTGGCACAAGAACCTAATATGATGCATCCCCTTATCAATGATTTTTTTCAATACGTACCAATAGAAAAGCATCATGAATATGGAAAGTATGTCAATACACCTATACAGATTGATGCATTAGAATATATAACAGAGCCTATGAAACAATACAATGCAACGCGAGATGGAAAGTTGCAAAAAATGCCTTATTGGACGCAAGCGACAAGAGTATTTTATAAAAGCTACAAAGAAGAAAATAATCTTGTATCAGCCAATGCTGGAGTATTTATCATAAAGGCTTATGTAGGTACACATGTAAAAGAGTTCCAACCAATGTTTCGTGAAATGAGTAAAGCATTGTCAGATGTAAAAATCTGTCCAAGTATGATTGATTACGCGAAAATTTTAAAAGCCGAACATAATATAACTGAGGCTCGGAAGATAGCCATGGAGGCAGCGAATATATGCGATGGAGTAAGATTAATGGACGAAGTTACAAAAAATTTAGTAAACAATTATAAAATTATAAGTTATTAATAGTTATTATTACTAATAATAACTATATTTTACAGTGAATTAGGAGCCAAAATGATTTCATATCTATCCATACCTACAGAATTGCTTGAATTGGCGCATGAAAAGGATCGACGTTACTTTACGTTTGAAAAGGGAAAATCAGGCATGCATAGTTATCGAGAAGCATTAGATGATATTTGTTTCTATTTTCAGAAAATCAAGATGGGCGCAGCAAGAATTGGCTCCCAGACCCCATCTGGGTGGGCACGAGCGTGGGGTTGGGACTTTAGAAAAGCTTTACGATTCATTATGATTATATTGGATCGACTCTTTGAACTCGATAAAAAGTTTTTAAAGCTAAAAGAGTTGAAAGAGAGAATAGCGGCTGTCGCTAAACGTCAAGCTACAAAAATGAAATCATATGTACGTAAAACGAGAGGGCAAAGTTTGGATACCTTTGAGCCTGATGAAAATGAGGATGAACGTCTCTTTCTTGATGCAATGGCCGCTATTGCAAAGAGTAACCAATCTTCATATCGCGCAACGATCAAAACAAATTTAAGAAATGGGCATAAAATTACTTTTGATAATTTTCAGAACTTTTTAAAAACGAAAAAAAGTAAAAAAAATGATGAAATTTCGGATGATGAAATTTTGAATATTTTAAAATCTAAGTTGATCGTAAATTATAAAGTTGAAAGTTATTGCAAATTAGAAAATGGAGATTATATGATTACTTTCATAGGCGGCTTTTCTACAAGAATGACAAAAACTGCGATAATAGAAAATGCAGCGTAGGTATATAGGTATAAATTTTATGTCTGATCAAGAATTTTTAGAACTAAAAGGACTTTTATTAGAGCAAAGAGCTCTTCTAAATATTCTAATTCCAGATAATGTGCCTCTTTCTTTTATATGTGAAAGATCAGGAAAAACACGTCAGGCGGTAAGACAGTATTTAAATCGTAACTATCAAGAGAATATTGATTTTTATACTAAAAAAGGTAGAATTTATATTGCAAAAAAAGTTGCTATTGAACTTTTGTATAGGAGTGCAAAATGTTAAATAGTAATGGTAGAATTTACTCAAGAAATGGCAAGCTTTACATTGACAAGTATTTTGAAAATGGTAAAAGAATACGTAAGGCTACAGGCAAAAATGATACGCCTATAAATCGTAAGTGGGTTGAACGTAATTTTCATGATTTCTTTACACAAGAAAAACGAGAAATACCAAAAACATTTATCAAATTTGCAAATACTGTTTTAGAGTCAACAAAACATAGACGTGATGAAGCTTGTCAAAAAGACTACTCAGCCAAATTGAGGTTACACATTGCGCCAACTTTTTCAAAATATGAGCTTGAGGATATCAAGGCTTTCGATATTGAAAAATGGCAAAATATGTTGTTAAATAAAGGGTTAAGTCAACAAACTGTTAAAAGATGTAGATCAATTCTGTCTATGGTTCTTAAAAAAGCAGTCGGGAATGACTTAATTGCAAAAAATCCATGCGATTATGCAGAACCGATAAGTGTTTTCAATAAAAAGAAACAACCTTATAAGATAGATGAAATTAGGTCTATCTTTCAAGTTGCTCAAGGGACAGGGTTTATTGAAACATACCTGAAAGTTGCATTTGGTACTGGCATGAGAGTTGGCGAAATTCTTGCTTTAAAATGGGCAGATATTGATTTCTCAAATAACGTCATTTATCTATGCAGATCGATCTCAAAAGGTAAAATTAAAGGCGATACGCAGCAAAAAAACCATAAACGCTTGGTTGTTATGCCACAATTTGTTTTTGATGCGTTACAAAAAGCTATGGAGAATCAAATATGTGAGTGGGTATTTCCATCTCCACGTACTCAAAAACCATATGCAGAGTCAAAAACGCTCGTGAAGTATCACTTTAAACCACTTTTGGAAAAGGCAGGAGTAAATTATAAAACCCTTATGGCAACAAGGCACTCTTACATTTCTGCAATGCGAAATGAAGGAGTAAATAAAGATCTCATTCAAGAAATTGTTGGGCACGCTGAGGGCTCAGAAGTAACAGATAAACATTATTTCCAACCGGAAATTAATGCTATGAAAGTTAAAAGCGTTAACAATGTTTTTAATAAGACATTATTACAAAAGGCACAAAATTAGCAAATTGTAGGCACAGAGGTTTTAAAACACCTATAAAAGTACGTATTGATGGGCTATAAACTGAAGAGAACGTAATCCTCATAAGCCGGAGGTCGAGAGTTCAAGTCTCTCTCTTGACACCACTATTTTACTTCAAAATCCCCTAAAATAGGCACTTCTTTAAACTTGTTCTTTTCTTAAATATATTCGTTTTTAACAATATGACAACTTCATAGCTTTTTTTTGACAACTATTTGACAACTTGGAGACAAAGTTATGCAATATGTTGTAAAAAATACAAGCGGTTACTATAAGTTCTTTCGTAAAATTCCTAATACAAATCAACAATTTATTTTTTCTCTCAATACAAAAAATTATAAAGTCGCTTCAAAGATTGTAACCTCATTTTTGCTAAAATCAAACCAATATTTCTTATACTTGAAAAACTTAACCAAAGAAGAAGTAATGGATAAAATAGAAGAGATTAAAGAAGTCCTTGAAGCTTATAAACTGGAAGCTATTAAAGAATATTCAGAACTTGAAAAATTACGACATAAGCATTTTGTACACAACGGAAGTGACGGCTCTTCACCTGAAGCTATAGAACACTGGGTTGAAGAGTTGCAAGAACATATCATTGGGGTAAAAACCGAGCGACAATCACATGAACTTGTACGCCAAATTCTTAAAAGATCAACACTTCCTTTAAAACACTATTATCAACAATTAGATAATGAGTATAAAGAAGCGTTTATGCAGTTACTTATTAAGTATGAAGCTTCAATTCTAAAGGAAGATTATAAACGAGCTAAAGAATACTTTGACTTAGACTACCACTTAGAAAAAGATAAGGAACAGCACCTTACAAAAACGATTATTGCCCAAATTAATACACAATTTTCTTCTCTTAATCCACAAGAGTTAGTAAATGAACTCTCCTTTGCAGAAAAAGAAAAATATCGTTCAAAAACTAAATTTGAACTATATGAAAAGTTTTTACAAGAAACCCAACATAGAAAAAATGAAAAAGATAAAATTCAATCCTCTCTTTTGACACTTCTGCAATCTTCAAAAGAAAAATATATGATAGATTACGAGAAAGAAGATTATGATACTTTTTTTAATGCACTTCTTTTTACTCCCTCTGGTATTACACTTAAAAAGAAAATCTTTTCAGAGTATGAAGGTAATTTTGTAGCAATAGCCGAAGATTTTAAAAATAATGAAATAGATTCTAAAGGCTATGAATTAGCAATGCAATCTATTACAACCCTAGACCAAAAGCTTATATTTGCAAATAATTTTTTGAAGTTTTGTAAAAAGAATGGCTATTTAGACCATAACATTCTTGATAATAATGTGTGCTATAGTATTAAACAATATGAAAATATTGCTAAACGAGCCAAAGAGCGTGAGCAATTTAATGCAGAAGAACTGATAAAAATGTTTGATATGATGATTGACAACGGGTTTTTTAAAGAGAAAATAGAGCAATTTTATATCCCAATAATCTCTTTATTTTCGGGTATGAGAGTAGAAGAAATTGCCCAGCTCGAAAAGAGAGATATTGCACATGAAGATAAAATCTATTATTTCAATATCAATCACAATGTAAAAACAGCCACGAGTATCCGTAAAGTACCGATACATAATTTTTTAATTCATGAGTTGAAGTTTTTAGAGTTTGTAGCCACAAAAAAAGAGAATGAAAAACTTTTTAATCTTGATCCATTGCCTCTGAATGGTAAAAATAAATATTCACACTATTACATAATGGATTTTAGTAAGCTTCGCAAAAAATTTGTTTCTGAGCGACGTATTAATGAAGATTTAGTATCGTTTCATAGTTTTAGACATACATTTGCTTCGAGATTAGCTGACAGTGAGGTTGAAGAGAGTATGATCTCTAGGCTATTAGGACATAAGCTTACGAAGAATGAAACTCCACGTTACATAAAAGCAAAGTTACAAAGGCTAAATACAGAAGTCCAAAAACTTGATATTAGAGATATAAAAAAACAACTGACTCAACTAGCGTTACAGTTTAATAAAAATGTGAAGTTTTAGAAGGGAGAGGGCGTAACCCCTCCCATTAGTTTGATAGAGCCTCTAAGAAATCTTTTTTAAATTTTGTTTCATAGAAATTTAACAAGCTTTTATGAAATAATTCTATTGTGCCTTCTTTGCCAGTAACTACACCAATTCTGAAAAGAACTTTGTTATTATCTTTTATAGTGTACTGTTTTTCTAATATTGTATTGTTTTTATAGCTTACTTTTACAGTCAATTCGATTGTCATATCTACATTATCAAAGCCACTAATATAGTATCTAAAATCATTAACTGTTGATTCAATTACAATATTATCTTCTGTTGAAGTAGTGAATCTATTCTTTACTAAAACAGTCTTTGCGAAATATTGTTTAAAAAATTCCTCTTGAACTTTATTATTGATATTACCTACTTCTAATTCCAATGGAGCTTTACCTTGCCAACTATCAGAGCTTCTTGTATAAACCGATTTATCTTCAATCATAGTGATTGTTTTTGTTGCAACTTTTGAATAGTACGGATTGACTTCTTTTGAAATGTAATCTTGAGTATATGTTCCTTTTATAGCACAACCACTTAAAGAAAAAGATACAACCAATAACGATAAAAAGAAATATAGTGTTTTCATGGTTAATTTCCTTTTTTCATATTTTTATTGAGTAGTGCATAAGTGGCATATTCCAAAATAGTGTGAACATACTCTGTTAAGTCTTTTGTGTCTAAATTTAATACACTTCTTATAGATAGTAACCCATAATTCGCAGCACCTTTTAAATTAAGGTCTTTGTTCATATCAATAGTATCCTCATAGACTTTGCCATTATCATTTACTCTAACAACTAAATGAACCACAATATCAGAGATTTGATCCATAAATTTTTCGTCTTTCATAACGTAATCAATTTTTACGACGGTGCTTGGAAGAATCTCACACGATACTTTTTTTGAAGCATTAGATACCACGTTATAATCTTCCGCTACAAATGATTTTAAGACGTTATTACATGCAGTATTTAAAACGCTAAGTTCGGGTTTTCTAAAACTAAAGTCATTACGGTTTGTTTCAACATTTAAAGGGATTAGTTTTGATTCACCTTGAACGATAGATATATCTTGTGTCTTTGTCTCTAATTTTGCTTTAAACGGATTGCCAAGCAGTTTGCTATAGCTTCCGTCAACTTTAACTTCTGTTGCACATAAACTTAGTGCCATTAAAACCATTACTCCAAAAATACGCTTTATATTCATGCCCACTCCTTTTTGAATCCTAAAATTATAATAACTTATGCTTTATTCTTCATACAAATTGTACAAATTTAAAAAAATTTGCATTTTTTGACACTTTTTTTTCCAAGATTGCACTTTTTTTGAAAATGAGTCCTATAACTATTTATATGAATTATTTTTAACACAACTCCTTTTAGGTTTTGAAAACCAAACCTAAAGGAAAAAAATGAAGTCAATTTATGCAACAAAGAAACTGCAAAGTACAGAACTCTACCAAGAGCTACAAGAGAATCTTAAAAGCTATTTTTCTGTAAGCCTCTCCAAAGAGCAGAAACAAAAAGATTACCTATCACGCATTGATTTATGCAATATAAGCACAGGTGAACTCTTTAAACTCAATTATGATTTTGAGCTAGAGTATAAAAAATATACCAAGCTTATCGAGCAAAAAGTATCTTCAATCGAACACATTGCCAAAGAGCTAGAATATATCAGCGTTTTTATGACCTTTACACTTCCTTCACGCTTTCACCCCTTTAAATCTATACAAAGAGGTGATAAAAGGCTCTATGTTGATCTAAATGATAACTTTGCCTTTACTTCGATTGGTGAAGCGATTGAGAGCGGTTACAGCTTCTTAAATGAGCTTGTTAGAACATATTACAAGCGTGTAAAAAATTATGTTGGTGACGAGTTCTTTTATGTGAAAGTTTATGAGCCACATAGTACAACAATTCCCCATGTGCATTATCTTGTGTTTTTTCCATTGGAACACCTTGACGCTGTAAAGAGTGTTTATAAGCGTGTTGTTGCGTTTTATGAATTAAATCAATCTGACTTTGAAGAGCCAAAATTTAGAGAAAACATAACATTTGCTTCAAGATATTTACTCAAATACATTACAAAGAACCTACAAGACGGACAAGATTATTTTTTAATCCGTTCTATGGACGGTTGGAAGCGTACTCATAAAATTAGAGTGATTACAAGCAGTGATATTGGGCTTACTCAATTTCTCTATAAAAAGATTTATTACTCACTAACCCCTAAAATTAAGTCTAAGATTGATTCGGTGATTAAAGAGCTAGGTATTCCCTATTACCTCTATTTGCAAAACAATACCTACATTAAAAAGTATGTCACGCACATAGAATCTAAAACAATAAAAACCGTGAAAAGCACGCTAGGAAGAGCAAAATCACTCTTTACAATTGAATTAAAATCCAACAGAATACGTGCACCCGATGGCAAAATTTTTTATCGTATAACAGATTTAAGCATAAAACATAAGAGAGCGTTGCTTTACAAAAAAGCCAATCTAGTAAAAATTCAAACAAACTAAAAAAGGAAATAAAACAATGTCAACACAAATTACAATAAACGGAAAAATCATGGCGGTAGTAGAAAAATCATTCGAGGGCAAAAAAACAACATACGCACAATTCTTAATGGAAAGCGAAAGTAAAGGTATGGAAGTTATCAAAGTAAAAATAACCATAGATTCAGATATTGTTTTACTTCAAAAGGGCGAATTTGTTTCAATCCCTATAAGTGTTGTTTCGGCTAACGGAAATTTATACTTTACGCAAAGTGAAGCTATGAAAAAATCGAATGAGGTTAAAAGAGCATGATAGAAGGTATCAAGCTTTTTATTTTAGACATAATGATTAGGGGCTGGTTGCTCCTAATCACTTACATTGCACTTGAGCACGTTTTTCATGTTGAGAATCTAAAATTATATGCCTATATTATTTTAGTTGCCCTCATGGTTGAACGCATTTTATATTATGCCAAATATTGGGATTTTATCACTATGCCTTATGCGCTAAAACTGATTACACGACCAACAAGCGAAGCCAAAGAGGGTAAAATTTATTTAGACCAATTTACACACTATGATAAAAAGCATAGTATCGCTTATTTTTATAATCGTAATGCCATTAAATGCGAAGAGTATCAAATTAACCGCTTGAATGAAATAGTACATTTCTTAGGAATCCACGATAAACCCATTGAAGTGGATATCAAGCCTCACAAGTCCAAAGAAGTCAAACTACAATTCTACAAATTGCTTCTTTATATGGAGTGCAATAACCCTTTACTATCATTAGAACAAGGCAAAATCTTCTACGGATACTATAAAAAGGGTAAATATCTCGTATCTCTCGAAAATCAAACACACATGATAACCGTTGGTGAATCAGGAAGTGGAAAGTCTAACTTTATGAATTTGCTTATTTTATCATTGCTTTTCAATGAAAGCATGATAGATCATATTGCTATGATAGATTTGAAAGCTCCTGAACTTTCACGCTATCAATATATTAGCAATGTCTCTTTTATAGATAGCGTGGAAACTGTTGATTCACTGTTTCAAAGGCTTAAAGAGCTTATGAATGAAAGATTTCAGCACATGAAAGAGCATAATGAGCTCATTTATAGCGGTAAGCCTATATTTATCGTGTTTGACGAAGTGGGCACAGTTGGTACGCATTATGATAAAAAGCTCAAAGATTCCATATTTGCGAACATGATTGAGCTTTTTCAAAAAGGACGTGCTGCAAAGATTATCTTACTTCTTTTTGCTCAAAAAATTGATAGTACAAACATACCAACGAATGTGCTTACCAATATCCAAAGTAAGGTTTTAATGAAAACGGATAGTGATTTTAATGTCAATAATACGATAGGCACGCAAGAAGATATACAGCTCATTACAAAGACAAAGGTTGCCGATTTTAACAAGGGCAGGGCAATCGTTAAAGACGGTATCACGAGTGAGAAGCATTTAATACAAGTGCCGTATTTAGTGGAGAAAACACAAAATTTAATGATAAGGTATTTTGAAGCTACAATAAAATGAACTCGAAGTGAAGCCAACCGACCCAAAAGGTCGGTGGCTCACTTCCCTTGACTTATTTTATATAAAGTGTCAGTTTAAATTATATTGTATAGTATTAAAGTGGTTCAGGCACATAATCTATAACTTTTAAAATACTTTGTTGCTGACCTTTTGTTTGATATCCTATGAAAAAGCCATATTTTGTACTTTCATTTTTAGCTTTATATGCTTGCTCGTCAAAAATTATAGATTGCAATAATTCACGTTTTTTAATAGTAATAGTACCGAGTGGCGGGATATTGATATGTTGTTGCAAAAGATTTGCTGAAATTTTGTCCTTACAATATGCATTTAGTGTATGAACAGTTACAGTATCGTTACTAGTGTTGGTTAAAGTGATTGTCTGATAATTCTCATAATCATTGTACGTCAATTTATTCGAAGACGAGGTTGTATTATTTACATTGATTGTAAGGTTTTTATCTTTTAATTCATATTTATTAGGGATAGCATGATAATATATTTGAGTTAACTCAAGAGTTACGTCAGAAGAAATTTTAGAGCCATTAAAAATATATGTGCCTCGTGTTGTCTCTAAATTGGAAAAAGTTGGATAATCATGCCATTTTGTTTTATATTTTAAAAGACCATATTTTCCTATTAATAAGGGGACTTCACAGTGTAAATTAGTTATTTGTTCTGTATTATTTGGACCTTCTAACCATTTTTCAAATATTTCCATTTTGCTAGTGGATTCTTTAAATTTAACTTTCTTAGAGACTTGTTCATTTAATATTTTTATGGTTGCAGGAGATAGAGAGTGTACGTTGTCTTGAATAATACAATTAATCTGTGACAATCTTTCTTTTAGGACTTTATAATCGTCCTTTGCTACAGTATTATTAAATTCAACATATTTTACAAGATAAGACTCGAAACTTTCTTTGACATTTGTTATTAAGTTTGGATTAGAATAACTAAATTGATTATTTTGAAGAACACGGTATGTGTCTGTATATGTTTTTGAATTAGCTTTATAAGTGATTGTAAATATATCTTTGCTATTCCTTCCTGTAGTTACAAGATTGAAATCGGGATACATGTTTTTGAGAACATTTAAAACACTTTTATGTAAAATTAATATAGTATCACTATCCAATTTGTACGTCTCGGGTGCTGAATATGTTGTTATTATTTCTTGATTTTGAGGTGTTGACGGAGAGGTTGTACACCCTGTGATAAAAAATGCATTTAATATTAATAGCAATATCCATATATTTATTTTCATAACAAGATACCCTTCTGTTTTAGTATAAAAATATTTTATCAGGTACCCATTTAAAAATAAATTAATATTGTATTATTGTATTCAAGTATAATGTTTTAAAAAATTATTTGCTAGGTTTTTATTATGATTAATTTCAAAAGTTATATATTCCTTTGCCTAATTGTATTTATCGTAGGTTGCTCGAGTAAAGATATGAAACAATTTGGTGGAAATCTTGCAGTTGCTAATAATAGTGGTGAGCCTATTTCTACAGTAGTAACTGTAGCTACAGGTGGAATTATATATGGTATTGGGGCGTTGTCAGAAACACAAGAAGAAAAAGAAGCAGAAGAAAAACGAAAATCAGCTAAGCCACTATTCCCCGAAGAGCCTTTTGACGAAAATACTCCCGTTATCCTTGATACACTAAAAATTCAAGTTTCTGACGTAAAGCAAGAAATTGCAGATACTAATGTGACACAGTCTGAAAACAATAGTTCATTATGAAATTTATAGTATAATACAATCAGTCAAAATTAAGCGTAGAATTGACAACTTTAAGATTTAAATAAGATTTCAGAATGCCTGAAATATCGTATTTTAGGGCTTTTTTAGCAAAAAAATAGCAAGTCTCTCTCTTGACACCACTTCCAAATACTGTAAAATCCGTCATCCTAGTCATTCAAATCACGTTTTTGATACTTTCGCCGTGAAAATAATGTGACGCAATTTAGGCTCAAAAATTCCTCGCAGTCGCTCCTTCTTTCTATTCTTTCCTCTAAAAGCAAAGTATGGTTTGTAGCGTTTATTTATCAACGGTTTACCAATTTTCCCTATACTGGGTATACCCCATTATTTGATCTGTTTTTATCACGTAAGGCTCTTTTGCGTAGAAAGAGCCTTCAAGGTCATAACCTATGAAAACTCTCTCTATTTTAGGCGCAGGTTGGTTGGGCTTGGAACTTGCTCAAACACTTAAAGATCGCTATAGTATCAAGCTTGCTGCTCGAAATGAAGAAGCCAAGCATAGGCATAAGGACTTAGGTTTTGAGTCTTACGTTCTAACGGAAAATCGGTATGAAAACCTTGATGCATTACTGTCGTGTGAGTATCTTTTTATCAACTATCCGCCATCCAAATTTAATGATTTTCTTCAATTCCTAACCAAACTCTCGGAACATCCCTCTTTTTTAAGCGTTGAAAAAATATTTTTCGTGAGTTCGACTTCTCTTTACCCCAAAGCTTCCGGTCTTTATAATGAAAAGAGTGAGATAACTTCTGCATCAAATCCCGTATATTTTGAAGCAGAAAAGCATCTTCAGAAAAAAGTACATGTTATCTTCCGATGCGCCGGATTAATGGGCGGCGGTCGCATTGCCGCCAAATATGTTTCGAACACGCTTGTGACGGACGGAAAGAGTCGCGTCAATCATGTTCATCGAATCGATGTGATTCGGGCGGTGATCTTTGCGATGGAGCATGATCTTCAAGGTATTTTCAATCTCTGCGCGCCCATGCATCCTACCAAAGAGGAACTTTACGTCTATCAGTGTGAGCAATGTCGGTTCGTACCTCCTTCTTTTAGAGACAACGTAGCTTCCACACAACGCATAATCGACGGCAGAAAGCTTGAAGACCTCGGCTTTGCATACTTGTATAAAAATCCAATGGAGTTTTTTCATTAATATCGTGAAACCCCAGAAGCTAGAGCTAAGAGGGTAACTTTCTTGCATGTAAGAAATCAGATGGACTCCAAACGGAAAAAAGTGGGCAAAAAACAAAGGAGTGTTTGCTAAAATAAGCCTAACATGTAAGGCATCAATCAAGAGGTAAAGAGGGTAAATCACAAGAGAAAAGAGTCAGAAAAGCTCTAAAAGTTAAAAGTTTTGCTCTGACCCCTTTTTATGACCCCTTTTTATGTTCAACTGTAATTGTGTTCAAACTTGTCAAAAGTTTTTAGATGGTTTGAATAGTCTCTTTTGACCATTGATAGTAGCACTATAATTGTTAAAAAAATTATCCTACGACTACACAATTTCGACCATTATGTTTTGCTTGATAAAGTGCTCTATCAGCACGTGCAAGTAACTCTTTTACTGTAATTTCGCCTTCAAATTCAGCAACACCAATGCTTATAGTTAGGTTTTTAATATCATTGAAGAGGGTGTTTTCCACACAAGATCTTAATTTTTCAGCTAGTAAAGCTGTTTGATTACTATCAGTTTCAGGACAAATAATTAAAAATTCTTCACCGCCGTAACGTCCAAGAAAATCACTTGTTCGTAAATTATCAGCTAATATTTTTGCTAAAGTCTGTAACGTGGAATCACCAACAAGATGACCATAAGTATCATTTATATTTTTAAAATGGTCAATATCAAGAATCATGAATGATAGAGGTTTATGATAGCGTTTTGCTCTATTTAGTTCACTTTCCATATATTCATCAAGTTTTCTTCGATTATAAATCCCCGTAAGTTTATCTATTTCAGATAAGCGTTCAACTTCTTTCTTGGCTGTTATATCGCTACCAATTGCCATATAAGAGATAACTCTATTATTCTCGTCTTTGATAGGGAGAATATTTTGATCTAAATAGTATATATCTCCATCTTTACTAAGATTTTTTAAGTCACCTTGCCAATTTTTTCCTGCTTCAATTGTTTCCCAAAGCTCTGAATATAACTCTTTCGAAGTATCAGGATGACGAATAATATTCATTTTTTGACCTATAAGTTCTTCTTTAGAATAACCAGATCTTTTTGCAAACGCTGTACTGACAGATGTAATAACACTATTTGTTTTTGTTGTAGATGTAATGACATAGTTGTCAATAATATCCGCAAACTTTCTTAATTCCTGATTTGCTAAAAGCAAAGATTTTTGAAGTTTCGATGGAGCAATTGAAGCAAAAAATGCTAAAGGGATACTAACTAAAATACTAAGTAAAATTATTAAAATACTCGTTTTGATATTAGATGAAAATAATGTACTCTGATAGGCAATTTTTGGTTTTAAAATCAAGATAACTTTATCTTCATTATCTAATATATCATTTAACTGAAAACTATAAAAAGGGGAGCGTTAGAAAATCTGTGTCAATCTGGTAGTATTACACATACACAAGGATTGAAAGATGGAATTTCAGATAGACACAGAGGCGATATTACAACAAATACGTGAGGGTAAAGCCCTTGGCGGAA